>Ga0209347_1000779_pt1 | contig 68015 bp, 64 predicted proteins | sample AutmiccommuBRH23_FD_187382 | JGI IMG/M metagenome (GOLD analysis project Ga0209347, IMG submission 187382) | Deep subsurface microbial communities from Mt. Terri, Switzerland - Autotrophic microbial communities BRH/23 (SPAdes) (version 2) | ecosystem: Environmental > Aquatic > Deep subsurface >... | reverse complement strand
TCGGGTACCTGCCCCCGGTTGAGTTCGAGCACCTTCACCGGCAGGCTACGACCGTGACCCCCATCCCGGAGGTCGCGTAACAACCCACCCTCCGGGAACCTCAGTACGGTTCACCGGCCAGGATCGGTGCGATGACGTGGTCGCGCAGGGTGAGCAGGGCTGCGATGGTGCGGGCGGCCTCGCCGGGGACGTGGTAGCGGCGAGTTCGAGCGGGTTTGACGACGAGCTGTTTGCCGCGGAGTTTGCGCAGGTCGTAGGCCGCCTGTCGGGCGGTGTAGTCCTGATCAGTCTGCCCGGTCAGGGACCGCACCTTGGCAGCCAGGTCGGCGACGGTGAACCCTTCCGGCGCGACCGCCAGCGCGAGCATCGCCTCCAGCGCGTGACGAGTGCGCGGCTTGTTGAGGTCGACGCCGCCGACCCGGGTGGCGCCGATCTGAGAGGCGGTGGGCAGCTGGTCGAGGATGCCGTCGGGCAGGAAGGCGACGTCGACGCAGTCGAGCATCGTGGTGAACCGGTCGACCATCCCGGCGAGCCGGGACACGATGTCGGGGAACTTCTCCAGGACCCGGCCGGTGTGCAGTGTCTTGGTGTTGTGCACGATCGCCTCGAACCGCAGCACGTGTTCGCCCTTGGTGTACCCCTTGAGTGTCAAGAGCCCGAAGTGGACCTTGAACAGGGTGAGGTTCCACTTGGGTCTCTCGATCACGACTGCCTGTCGCGGGGACAGGTCGGACCCGGCCGATCGGTGCGGCCGGTGCCCGACCCCGAACAGGGTGCGCAGCCGGGGCACGTCGATCCGGGTCCGGTCCACGATGGTGTCGAACGCCTTCTCCGGCGCCAATTACGGTTCACGGATCTTGGAACGCCATAACGGAATGTTCCGTCGGCCCTGCCCGATGGCCACGGCCACGAGCAGCAGCACGGTGAGCCAGACGACGTGAACGCTCCGGTCGTGTAACCCATCTTCGGTCGATGCCCAGTTGAAAGGGAGCCACCGCACGGACGCCGGGTAGACGGCTTGGGCCCACCAGTTGACGCCCGCCGCCGTCACAGCGACCAAGGACCCGGTCGCGACGCCCAGCAAGGCGACTGTGATGGCGGCGATGAGTCCCACTGCGACCGCGTTGTTTAAAAGGGGCCAGAGAGTTGACGCTGGTGGACGCGCGCCCGCTGGGTACGTGGCGATACCCAGTGCCACGACCAGACTGGCGCCAACCGCTGGCAATAGGTTGCAGATGACCGCGCGAAACGCCACGCGCCGCAGCCCGGTCGCCTCGAACTCAGGCAGGCGGCAGGCGCAGACGACCGCGAGCAGCACGCCTGCGATCGCTGCGCAGTACTCGTAGGGCGACACGCCGCGGGGCGTGAGATTTCGTGAAATCTCAATGAACACAAAGGCATACGGGAGCAACACCACCCAAACGCACAGGGGAACCATCAGCAGGGCGACGGTGAGTCGGGTACTGAGCAGTGGCACGGGGAGGATGGATCGTAGCCCGGAAGAATGCGCAAACTTCATGGGCCACTTCCGACGTACGTGCACGAGCGCAGGGATTGTGCATTTGCCCGGTACCATGCCTGGACCCGACTAAGCTCTGCGGTTGCGAGGACCACATCAGGCTGCGTGCGCGCGACTGATGGGTCCCCCTGCAGCATGGCCCGGGCGAGGTCCTGTTGTTCTTCGGGGCGCGCCAGCCAGTATGCGAGTGACAAGCTCCAGTCGAGAGCGCGCGGTGCCGTTTTCCCCGGCTGGCATGCCGCGGTCCCAGACAAGATGTCGGCGACCGTATCCCCCGTGTGCTTTGCCCCACTCATGGGGCCGACGCCAAGTTTGAGGACATCGGGGGCATTCAATGGCTTCCTAAGGGCGGTCAGAGCGCGTTCCGACCCCACAGTCGTCAGGCCGTCAGGTCGGGATCCGAGCCGGTGCATGATCTGGGACACTGCCTTCGCGGCTGGGGTGAGAACGGGCGATTCCTCGGCGGTAAGACACACCGAAAGATCGTCGCGTTGGTCGCACTGCACGGGTCCACCCGACCACTGGTCGTGCACCTTCATGCCTGAGGTGACTGCCGCTATCGATGTTGCTAGAAGCAATGCCAGCCCGACCGCTACCGGGACAAACGCCCAGACGGACCCCGAACGACTCCGCAGCAGGCGGATGGCCACGACGACTGCGAACACCGTGGCAACGAGTATGCACAGCCAGCCAGCGAGCAGGAGCGCGGGCGCCGTGCGTACGCCCTCGAACGATGTCACTGGCGCTGCGGGAAGCATCCACGCGACAGGCTCCGACTGGGCGAGGACCACCGACTCTGATGCCCAAGCCACCGCCCCAATCCCGACCACGAGGGTCATAGGCAGCGTGACGAGTGGCGCCCACCACCTCTCGATCACCGCCCATACCAGTACACCGAAGGCAACAAAGAACGCGATCGACGCACTGCTGGGAAGCAGTAGGAGCCACTGCACTGAACCCGCCTGAGCACGACGAGCCAGCAGGGCAATTGGGATCAAGGCACCGACGAGGTGTGCACCCACGAACCAGGCGCTCAGCACTGTCATGACTCGCAGCGGCAGCACGCGCGTCGCGTTCTGAGCCGCAAAGTTCGCAGGGACCAACTGGCGACGGCAGAAGGCGTGACAGTCGACGGCGGCTGTCGCAGCTGCGAGTACTCCAGCGACCGCGACTGCATCGCGTGGCAGCGACGACAGGAGGGGCAACGACAGGTACTGCCAACTGCGTGCGTCCGCCGTGAACCAAGCGGTGATGAGGCCGATCCCCACGGCCGGCGGCAAGACCGCCCACGCGGGCAGCGGCCACGTGGACTTCCACAGGTCCGTCTTCATCCGCGCTCCGGCGACATCGCGATCAAGTCCAGATAGCCGCGCTCGTAGGCGGACATCGCACCGCCGACCCCGTCGGCATCTACGTGCAGCTCTTCGGTGGCCCCGTCGAAGACGAGCTTTCCCCGGCTCAGCACCAACACGCGTGGGCAAGTGTGCGCGATATCCTCGACGAGGTGGGTCGAGAACAGCAGGGAACGGCTCTTAGCCAGTTCCGCGATGAGTTGCCGGAACTCGATCCGGATGCCGGGGTCAAGGCCCACCGTCGGCTCGTCCAGCACGAGCACGGGTGGATCGTGCGCGATGGCGGCAGCGATACCCACCCGTTGATACTGTCCGCCCGACAGGTGCCGCACGCGCCGGGTGAGAAGCTCGCCGAGACCCACGTTATCTAGGGCGGCCTGCGCGGCGTCACCGGCTGAACGCCGCGGTATGCCGTGGCACCAGGCAGAGTACGCCACCACGTCGAGGATTCGCATCGTTCCGGGCAAAGCAAACGTTTGCGGCAGCCAGCCGATGCGGCGGCGAGCATCTTCGCGCCCAGAGCGCGTGGAAATGTCCGAGCCGAGCACGCTGACGCGCCCTGACGACGGCTTGAGTACCGTCGTCAGGGCGGACATGAGTGTCGACTTACCGGCACCATTCGGGCCAAGCAACCCGGTCGCGCCGCCGCCCAACTCGAATGAGACGGCGTTGAGGGCCAAGACCCGGCCATACCGGCAGGTCAGCTCATGCACTTCAATCATTTCAGTCAGCACCGATCAAACGTAGCCGCAGCCCGACGAACCGCTGTGGACGCCGACCCAGTTGGAGTAGACCTCACCACCCGAGGCCTGTGCCGTGGTGTAGAAGTTGCGGTTGGTGGGCAGACCCCAGTTGCAGAGTCGGCTCCCCGTGACGGAGGTCCCGTACACGCTGGCCGTTCCCATCGTCTGATCCGGGCCGGCGGCCGCCCAGCTAAGCAGCGCATATAGGTTGGAAGTGCAGCTTGCAGTTGCCTTCCAGTACAGCGTCGACCCAGACACCCACGGCTTGACAGCAGTCGGCTGGCACGCAGTCACTCCCGCCGGCTGTGCGTGTGCGGACACCGGGCTGAGTGCCAATGCAGCGCCGGACAGCACCGCCGCTGCGGCCGCTGAGATTGCTCGAACCTTCAACACTTGTTGAGCCCCTTTCGGTTGGACAGGAGTGCCCTTGCTCACCCCTGTTGCAGGAGTGTCTACATGGGCCTTGGCGAGGACGTCAACAGCAAACGCGAGAATGATTAGAGACGATTTCCATTGGCTATCAAGGCGATTCGAAGACAGGCCCTGGAGGGCATGGCAAAGCGAGGTGCGAGTTGAACCAACAACATCCGAAGCCCGTCGGCGCAGCGAAGCACATCACTGACCGAACAGATGCACCCGCACGACCCAGCTGGGCTGGCGGTCTGGAGGCCTTGCTGGACTAGAGGGCGCGCGCGATAGGCCGGCGCGAGTCACGGCCCGGATGCGCCCGCCCCGTCGTTGTGATGAACGTGGTACCCGGCCCGGCGAGCATTGGACTGACTGTCGAAGGATTCGCCGGAGGCTGCGACCTGTTCAGGGAGGAGCGCCAAGCGCGCCCACGCCAGGTGCCACCCGCGTCCTCGTAGATCTCGTAGCGCGCTGTCTTCGCACCCAACTTGAACCAAGTCCCGGCGCGTCGCGCATTTTGCCAACTGGCGAAGGTCTCACCTTCCCGAGCGACCTTGCGGTTGCCCTCGAATAGCCACCACGAAGGATCGCCAGCGGTGTTGGTCCCAACTGAGAAGCGCATCAGCATCCCCCTGAGTAAGCCTCGATCCACCGATGGGCCTTCGGTTGTCGGCGTGATCTCGCTGGCGGGCTGATGTTCGGGTGGGGCGTGGGTGATCGCCCGGCCTCGCTGTCGGGGTGTTCCACGGTGGGGTCGTTCGTGCCGTCGCCGGCAGGGGTGGTCAGGTCCGTGCGGCCGTTGTTGGTGGCCCGCAGCCGAGCGTGAACAGTTGGGTCCACGCGGTCTGCCAGGGCCACTGCTGGGGCAGGTGCAAGGTGATGCGCCGCGCGGAGGACGCGACCCGGCCCGGGACCGCGATCAGCTTGCGGCGGATCGTCGCGGTCGTGGACTTGGCCAGGGTGGGCTCGCCGGTCACGGTAGCGGCGGGGCGGGTGAGGTTGAACGCGATCACGGCGAGCACGAGCCAGGCGGCGTTCGCGGTGAACTTCCCGGAGGGTAGGTGCGCGAGGGCGGAGTGCTTCAGGTCGGCGTGGACCTGCTCGATGATCGCGTGGTGCCGGTGAAGCTGGTCCGCGGCCACGGTGTCCAGCACGTCCGGTTCGGTGGTGGTGAAGAACGCGTGGAAGCGCCACACGTCGAACAAGTCGAACAAGGTGCCTTGCCCGGCGGCCTTCTTCTCGTCGGCGTGGAAGTCGGGGATGCGGCGCACGATCAGCCGACCCGGGACGTGGTGGGCCTTCGTCTGCGCGGCGAACGCGGTGAACGGGATCTCGGCGACTTCGGCCCGGGAGATCCACGCCCCGGTGGTCTCGTCGCGGATCGCGTCGGTGTACTCGATCGTGGTCCACGCGCTCTCGTCGATGCCAGTGATCGCGGTCTTGATCGTGCTCGTCATCCGCACCGTCACGGACACGTCCGCGCCACCGGCCAGTGCGGCCCGGACCGCGGGGGCACCGAAGAACGCCGAGTCCATCCGCGCCAGGACGGCCCGGTCTTTGCCGAGCAGGCGCCGGGCTTGTTTGACGGCGTCGCCGATCAGCCGCGCCGCGCCCCGCGGGGACCCGCACGAGCCCTTGCGAAGCCGCTGCGCGACGATGACCGGCGCGTGTCCGGCGGTGGTGAGGGTGGCCAGGAACGCGTTGAGCCCACGGACCCTCGAGTAGCCGAACCCGGCGCCCTGCTTCTGGTGGCCGTGGACCTCGATGATCGTGTCGTCGACATCGAGTAGGGCGTACTCGCCGGCGGCCGGTGCGGTGCCGATGCCCTCTTGTGCACCCGGGCCCGTCAGGAGCCGGGTGCGTGCGGCCAGGGCGAGCAGGAACCGGGCTGCGACCGCGTCGAGCTGGCGCACGTGGCCGAAGGTGAACGCGCGCAGGAACTGCCCGAGCGTCGAGGGCGCGTACGCCGAGGCGAAGACCTTGCTCATTCCGCCGTGGCGCAGCAGCGCCATGTCATCGATGCTGTCCGCGCCGGCGAGCATCCCACCCACGATCGAGGCGACCTTCAGGCCGGCGTTCGCGCCCTTGTCCGTGGCCACCGTCAGCCGCTCGTCGGTCAGCGTGCGTAGGCCTGCGGCGTCGGCCAAGGCCATCACCGGCACCAGCCCGGCGCAGGACACGAGGTTCGGGTCGTCGAGGACCGCAGAGGTCCGGGCCAGGGTGTGAGAGAGTTTCATCTACGAGATGCCCCTTGTGTGCGACCTGATTGAAGCCTGAAGAACTCCAATTCTGTTGCACCACAGGGGCATTCTCATGTTCCGACGCGCTGAATCCCCTCACTACACCCTGTCCATCGGTGGATCGAGGCTAAGAGCGGAGCCTGACCCGGTTGCCCGGACGGCCTCGGTCTGGTCATGCCGCGGTGACTGCGGCGGCGTGAAGGGTCTCAAAGTCGTGCGGGGATCGGTAGCCGAGGCGAAACGACGCACAGCGCGGATGCTGCGGCGCCAGACGGCTCTTGGGGATGCCCCTGGTCGGAAGGCGTGGGCCGGCGTCCAGGCAGGGGAGAGTGGAATCTGTCCCACGACGTGCTGCCGCAGCGGAGGAGGCGGGTTCGGCACGCTGCCGTCCGTGATGCGAATCCGCCTGTCATCCGCATCGAGCATGGGTTGACCTATTCGTTTCCGCAGGTCAACCGGGCTGTTGCCAGGCCCCGTCCCCGACGCTCGCGGACCTGTGGCACGTCTGTGGCACACCATGGCCGACCCTGTGGCACGTCTGTGGCACAAAACTCCGTATCCGCGTCTTTAAGCTGTCCGCAGGCACGAAAAAGGCCGTTGACCTGCGCAAACGTGTGGTGGGCCCCGTCGGGCTCGAACCGACGACCGGCGGATTAAAAGGGCGGACCCACACCCCCTTGTTCGGCGAATTTCCTTGCCCCTCAGGTACTTTACTCACCGCCATGGCTCCCCGGGGACCGGAACTCGCCGCATGTACCCGGCCAATATCCGGCCATCGGCCCCTCCGCCTCGAACTCGAAACGGGCCCGGTAACGGATGTGATGGCTCCAAGTCGGCGTGGGACGGGCCGCCGCGCCCTGATCCTGAGACGCGGGCGGGACCGTCGAAACGCCTGTGGGGAGCGGCCCCCGCGCCCAGATTGAGGGTGGTCGTGACAACACGCTCATGCCGATGTGCCTGGGTGGGACAGATCAGGCCTCAGTCATCTGAGGCAACGACGATGTGCAGAGTCCCACTGGATCGTGCGCGAGGTGCTGGGCAAGCTGCGCGAGATCACCGATCCCCATCGTTGACGCGAGAAGGCGCGCTCACCCGGCGCGGGTTCGACGGCGATATGTCAGGCCGAGAGGCAACCGTGCAGGGCGACGGCGACGCTCTCGCGCACGGGAGCGTCCGGGTCGACGCTGAGCCGATGCAGCACCAGGCCGTCGCCGAACGCCATGAACGCGTGGAGGGCGGCATCCGGATGCTGCGCCCCGAGCGCGACGAGGAGGCTCCGCGTCCACGCGGCGATGCCCTCGCGCTGCGCGCGCATCGGGGCGAACAGGTCCGGATCGGACGAGGCTTCGAGGAACAGCGCGTAGCGCGCGCGTGTGCGCACAGCATGGGGACCGGTGAGAAGCTCGATCCCTTCGCTGAAGATGTCGACGAAGCCGTCGAGGTCGTCGAAGGGCTGGGCGAGCACGGCGCCGAGATCGCGCGTCTCCTGTTCGGCGATCCATTTCGAGACGCCCGTCAGCAGGGCGGCTCGCGTGCGGAAGTGATTCGACGTCGATCCGCGCGGGAGTCCCGCCTGGGCGTCGACGCGGGCGTGAGTGAGCGCGCGGATCCCGCGCGTGCCGACGAGTTCGACGGCGGCGTCGAGCGCACGCTCACGAGTGGTGTTCACCGTCCGAGCCTATTCTGCGTGGAATACTGCGACTGTAGTGCCAATCCACTATGAGCGTAGTACTATCGTCGGCATGACCGAGACCACCGGCATCCGTTCGCGAACTGTCACGGCGAACGGGCTGCGCATGCATGTGACCGAGGCCGGTGCAGGCGAGCCGGTGCTGCTCCTGCACGGGTTTCCGCAGAGTTCGCGGGAGTGGGCTCCGGTCATGACGGCGCTTGCCGGCCGCGCCCATCTCATCGCCCCCGATCTGCGCGGTGCCGGGCAGACCGACGCGCCGTCCTCGGGGTATGACTCCGCCACCGTCGGCCGCGACATCATCGCGCTGCTGGACGAGCTCGGCCTCGACCGGGTGAACGTCGTCGGCCACGACTGGGGGGCTCTCGTCGGCGTCGACCTCTGCCTGGCCCACCCGGAGCGGATTCGCAGGTACGTCGCCGTTGCGGTTCCGGCGCCCTACTTCCGCATGACGCCGACCCTGGTGGCCGGCATGGTGAAGGCGCTGCCGCATCTGTGGTTCCAGTGGGTCATTGCGACTCCTGTGCTGGGGCCGTGGCTGCTGTCGTATGGGCGCCAGCGCCTGGCCCACTGGCTGCTGCGCGGATTCGAGACGAGGCCGATGGACGAGGCGGATGTCGCCTCGTACGTCGGGGCGCTGCGCGACCCCGCCCGGGCGAGCGCCGCGTCGAAGCTGTACCGCGGCCTGATCCTCCCCGCCTTCATGAGCATCATCAGGGGCAGCTACCGCGGTCGCGTCCTGCACACGCCCACGCTCGTGCTGTTCGGCGCTGATGATGCGCTCCTGCCCAAGGAGGCGATGGAGATGCGCCCCGAAGACGCCCCGCACACCACGGTCGAATTCGTCCCGGGTGGTGCGCACTTCCTCGTCGACGACAACCCCGAGGAGGTCGCGCGTCGCGTTGCCGAGTTTGTCCTCACCTGAAGACCGCCGCCCGCCACGCGCCCGGCGGGCGGGCGAACGGAAGCGAGCTCAGCGGCATACGGAAGCTCCGGCGCCCGTGCCATGGATAGTCGCCGCCCTCCTCACGGAGACGGCAGAAGTCGGCGGCTGAGCTGGCGCGCTAATCTGACAGATCCTGGGCTTCCACGCGACCGGCAAGCGGAAAGACGCGCGGCTGCAGCGCGCGCTCATGCCGCTCCGTTAGTACCTGGACTCCACGAGTAGTACCTGGACTCCACGAGGCGTTCGAACTCTTCAGCGCTGTCGACGCGTTCGGCAACGGGCCAGGGCGACTCTTCGGCGTGCCCTGTCCAGGTCAGGTGAACGAGGTAGGCAAGATCTCGGACGTCTACGAGTACCTCGTCCTGCGGCATTGCCTCAGCAATGACTGTCCACTGACGCCCGTGCAGCTCATGGCCCGGACCGAGTTCACGTGCCAGTTCTGCGCCAAGCATTTGGGCACGGTCTGGCTCGGAACGCAGGTCTAGCAGCGGATCTACGAAGCTATGCGTCTCGGTCCAGGACATGGCGACATCGTACTGACGGCGCACGGTCCGGGGGCAGGCGTGACGTCCGCTTCTGCCGCTCTGCGGGCGAACGCCCGACCATCCGCGATCAGTGCAGTGAGGACATCCGGTCTTGAGGGGGACAGCTAGGTTCCCGAACCTGCACCGGTGATGTGGTCTGTCCAGGCCTTCTCCGCTTCTTCGAGGCTCATCTCCTCGACCCGCGAGGGGGGGAGGCGCGCCACGTAGAGCAGGGCGTCGGTCAACCACCTCGGGACCGGCTCAGGCTTCTTTGGTTCGGGAGTCGCGGTCAGCTCGCGGGCCTGCTTGGCGAAGAGCTCGAGGACCTCGGTGAGCGCCTTGGTCTGGGGGGAGGAGGCGGCGTCACGGATGCGCCGCCTGATCTCTGCGTAAACCTCGCCGTCCTTGCGGTATCCGACCGCCCAGATCTCCGCCACCTCGACCCGGAATTCGCCTGCGTCGTCCTGCACGACCCGCCACACGACGCGCCAGTCACGATCGCCGACGGTGATCTTGCGGTAGCCGATGAGACCGCCTAGTGTCGCGCGTCTGAGTTTCGTTTACGGGTGGCGTGGGGCAGGATCTCGTCGGCGGTCTTGGTCCACGTGAAGGGGTGGCATCGGTCGTTCCAGCCGTCGATGAAGGCACGGATCGCGGTGACGAGTTCCTTGACGCTGTCGAAGGATCCGCGGCGGATGGCCTGGCGGGTGATGATCCCGAAGAACACCTCGACGAGGTTGAGCCAGGACCCGGAGGTCGGGGTGAAGTGCAGCGTGATCCGAGGGTTCTTCTCGAGCCACGCGTTGATCTCGGCGTGCTTGTGGGTGTGGTAGTTGTCCAGCACCACGTGCAGGCGCCGGCGCGGGTAGGCCTTGGCGACCTTCTTGAGGAAGTCGAGGAACTCGGCCTTGCCATGCCGGTCGTAGCACTGATCGGTCACCTTCCCGGTCGCGACCTCGAGCGCCGCGAACAGCGTCGTCGTCCCGTTGCGCCTGTAGTCGTGGGTCGCCTTCTCCGGCAGGCCCTGCCGAAGCGGCAGGATCGGCGCGGTCCGGTTCAGCGCCTGGATCTGGGACTTCTCGTCCACGCACAGCACAATCGCCTTGTCCGGCGGGTTCAGGTACAGGCCCACCACGTCGCGCACCTTGCCCTCCAGCTGCGGGTCGGTGGAGAACTTGAACGTCTCCCGCCGCCACGGCTGGACCCGGTACTTGCGCCACGCCCGCGCCACCGTCGCGTCCCCCACCCCGAGGTGCCTGCCCAGCAGCCGGGACGACCAGTGCGTGACCGCCAGCGACTCCGGCGGCGGCTCCAGGGTCGCGGCGATGATCGCCGAGTCGTCGACCATCTTCGGCCGGCCCGGGCGCGGCTCGTCGTCCAAACCCGCGATCCCGAGCTGCGCGAACCGGTCGCGCCACTTGATCACTGTCGGGCGCGAGACCCCGACCTCCCGCGCCGTGCCCGAGGTGCCCTTCCCGTCCGCGACCGCGAGCACGATCCGGGCCCGCTCCACGTAGCTCGCCCGGATCGACCGCGACCGCGCCCACGACTCCAGCGTCGCCCGGTCCTGTTCCCCGATCACCAATGCTGCAGTGGCCATGCCCCATTCTCGAGCACCACCGCCTGTAAATCAATTAACGACGCGCGACACTAGCAGGGGGTCGCCTGCATTGGGGTCGCGCTCGAGCTGGATCATCTTCTTCAAGGCCCAGCGCACGATCTGCGGGTCGGCCTTGAACAAGGTCTGCAGGTCCTCGACCGCATCGTCGGTCAGGCGCACGATGCACCCTGGAACATTCGGGTGCTTCCACTTCTCAGCCATACCTCACCGCAGGCTGGAGCCCGGTCCGTGGCAGCGGGGTCACTCGCGGCCGGCAGCGATGTCAGCGTCGAGCTCGGCCTCGAGCTCGGCCCGGTCGAACCCGAACGACGCGATGGCGTCGTCCAGGCCGGTGCGGGTGCCGGTGTCGGAGAGCTCGCGCGCCAGGACGAGGGCCGCGGCAAGCAGGCCCGCCCGGACACGGTGGAGCTCGTCGAAATGCTTGACCGAGATGACTGCAGCGACCGCGCGACCGTGACGCTCGACGATGATGTCCTCACCACGTTCAGCGTCCTTGACCAAGCCCGCGACGCCGCGACCGGTGGCCGCGGTGACGGACAGAATCCGCTCGGGGTGTACGTCAGCGAAGATGGTCATGGCAAAACTATACAGAAATCTGTGTAGAAGGCCAAGGGCACCAACCGCACGGGGAGAAGAGGCGGAGGTCGTGGCTCGACGCTTGGCTCGGTCCGGCAAGGGTACAAGAAGCCGGAAAGGCCCCCGCCCCGTTCTTGCCCAAGCCAGGCACCCATTCAGCGGAGCCAACGTGGCCTCACGTCACCGATTCCAGGACCGACCGATCGCGGCACGTCCTGACGTCGCGGAACCGGCCATCCGGCCCGAACGGCCGACCGGCGGATTAGTGACGATGTACCCGGCCACGACCCGGCCATACGGGTCGACTGGCTTCGCTACTGCTAGGTGTTCGGAACCGAATTCGATTGCTTACCAAGAGAATTCGTGTGGTGGGCCCCGTCGGGCTCGAACCGACGACCGGCGGATTAAAAGGGCGGACCCCCACCCCCTTGAGACGCCAATTCCCTTACCTCACAAGGGCTCGCCTGACCGCTGAAGCGTCCCACGAGGCATGATCTGCCGCATGTACCCGGCCAATATCCGGCCATGGCCATAGCTGTCCGCGATCGTGTGGGTTTCGTCGTGCTGGCCCGTCGGCTCCCAGACCGTCGGTCAGTTGCCGGTTCACGCCGCGTGACCACGTTGTTGCCCCTGTGCCTGCCCGGTGCTCGGGTCAGCGGGTGACCTCCACGACTAGCCGTGTCTTCTTCAACGTGACTATGTCGTCGTCGAACTCCGCGGCGATGCGGTCGACGAGCGGCTGGAGGAACAGTCGCCCGAGTTGTCGGACCATGATCGTGATGACCTGCTCGCCGACGGTGTGCTTCGTGGAGGCGACGCCGGCCCGTCGCAGGTCGTGGACCTGCTGGGCGGAGAGCTGGCTGAGCCGACTGACCAGGTCGCCGCGCTCCGCGGTCCCATCGAGAATCGCTCGGCGCAGGTAGTCGACGATCGCCTGGTTCGCCGACAGCATGTCGGCGACGGCGTGGTCGCGCGCGGCCGCGATCTCATCCGCCGGCCGGCTGGCGAGCGGCACGGACGCGATGGTCTCGGCGAACTGCTCGACGATGGCGAGCTCGACGGCCTCCCGGAGCGCTTCCTTGGTCCCGTAGTGGTGAACGATGAGGCCCACGGTCACGCCTGCAGCAGCGGCGACGGCGCGCAGCGAGGTGGCGTCGACGCCCTGCGCGGCGAAGAGGTCCAGGGCGGCGTTGCGGATTCGTGCCTTCGCCGTGAGGTCGTCTGCGCGCAGGGCCGCGCCCGGCTGTCGCTGCGCCATCTCTGCCTCGCTCCCGTTTCGCCTCGTGTCGTCAATCGGCTCGATCCTAACTATTGCACAACTGTACTAGTTGCTATACAACTGTATAGACCACTCCGGTTGCGAAGGAGCAGCAGCATGTCGACGAGTTCAGGAGCAGCGCCGCTTGCCGGCCTCAGGGTCATCTCGCTCGCGGTGAATCTCCCAGGTCCCTTGGCGGCCGCCCGGCTCACGTCGATGGGTGCGTCAGTGACCAAGGTCGAGCCGCCCGCGGGCGATCCGCTCGAGCTGGTGGCGCCGGGCTGGTACGGCGAGCTCGCGGCCGGCCAGGACGTCATCACCCTCGATCTCAAGGACGATGCTGGCCGCTCAGACTTGGAGGACCTATTCGCTACGGCCCACGTGCTGCTGACTGCGATGCGGCCCTCGGCGTTTGATCGCCTGGAGTTGGGAGTCAGCGTGGAGCGTCACGGGCTCGTGCTCGTGGAGATCGTCGGCTACGACGGGGACCGTGCGGACGAGCCGGGCCACGACCTGACCTACCAGGCGGCTCACGGCACCCTGCTCCCTCCGGCCATGCCGCTCGTGCCCTTGGTCGACATGCTCGGAGCGGAGCGAGCCGTGACCGCCACGCTGGCGGGCCTACGCCGACGGAGCGCCGTCGGCGCGTCCGTGCACGAGCGGGTCGTGCTCGACGACGTCGCCTTCCACGCGAGTGCCGCGGTCCGCCACGGACTCACGCGCCCGGGTGGCGTCCTCGGCGGAGGACTGCCGGGCTACGGCATCTACGCGACGACCGACGGGCACGTCGCCGTCGGCGCGATCGAACCCCACTTCGCCGAGCGCCTCGCCGCTGCCGTCGGCCGTACCCGCGAGGAGCTGGCAGCCCGCTTCGCGACGGAGTCCAGCGGCCGCTGGGAGTCGCTGGGCCGCTCGCTGGACATCCCCATCGTCGCGGTCCACGGGATTCACCCCGTCGCCGCGCACTCGACGCCCGCCCGGTCCCACGCCGGGTCCGACGACTGATCCCTCAATCCGCCAGGAGCCCGCCATGCCAAGCCTCGCCCAGGTCCTCTCCCGAACGGCCACTCGCGTCCCTGACCGGATCGCGGTCCAGTTCGGCTCCACGTCGCTGACGTATGCCGCTCTCGAGCGTCGCGTGAACCAGCTCGCGCGCGAGCTGACGGACCGGGGCCTGCGCCACGGCGACCGCCTCCTGCTCCTCTCGGGCAACAGCGACGCCTTCGTCATCGCCCTCTACGCCGGACTCCGGCTCGGGGCCATCGTCGTGCCAGTCAATCCGCGGTCCGCGCCACCCGAGGTCGACCACTTCGTCACGGACTCAGGTGCGAGGCTGCTGCTCTTCGGACCCGAGCTCGTCGCGAACGTCCGCGGATGGCAGGCACAGCACGAGGGGGCGGGCGGCATACCCGCGCTCGCACTGGGGGAGGCGGCCGGATTCGACGACGTGCTCACGGCCGCATCGGCGCAGCCGGATGACCCGCTGGATGTCGAGGTCGCCGAGGACGACGACGCCCTCATCATCTACACCTCCGGCACGACCGGGCGACCCAAGGGCGCGCTCTTCGACCAGCACCGCATCCTGTGGGTCGGCATAAACACGGCGCTCGGCCTCGGGCTGCACGAGGGGGAGCGGATGCTGCACGTCGCGCCGCTCTACCACTCGGCGAGCCTCGACATGCTGCTCATCGGCGGGATGATGTACGGCGCGACGCACGTCATTCTGCCCGGCTTCGACCCAGAGACGGTGCTCGAGACGATCGAGCGTGAGCGGTCGACCTTCTTCTTCGGCGTCCCGACGATGTACACCTTCCTGCTGCGCACCCCCTCGATCGCCAGCCGCGACCTGTCCAGCCTGCGGGTGTGCATGTACGGCGCCGCCCCGATGCCGGCAACCACCGCCGAGGCGCTCGTGGCCGCGCTGCCGGGTGCCTCGATCATCCAGGCCTGTGGACAGACCGAGGGCGGGCCCGGGGGCATCCTGCTCCAGCACGACGAGGTGCTCGAGCGCCCGAGTGCCAGCGGCCGCAGCGCCGTCCCCAACACCGAGGTCCGCATCATCGACCTCGAGGGCAACGACGTGGCCCCCGGGGCCGTCGGCGAGATGATCATGCGCGGCGAGACGATGATGAAGGGCTACTGGGGCAAGCCCGAGGCGACCGCCGAGACGGTCCGAGACGGCTGGGTCCACACCGGGGACCTCGCCAGCGTCGACGAGGACGGGTACATCACCCTGGTCGACCGGCTCAAGGACCTGATCATCACCGGCGGCCGCAACGTGTACTCCGCCGAGGTCGAGAGCGCCCTGGCCGGCCATCCGGCCGTGGGGGACATCGCGGTCGTCGGGCGCCCGGACGACGAGTACGGCGAGAAGGTCGTCGCCGTCGTCACGCCACGGGACGGAGCCGAGCTCACGCTGGCGGACCTGCGCGAGTACGGCGCGCGGCACCTCAGCAGCTACAAGCTGCCCCGCGAGCTCGTCATCGCCGAGATCCCCCGCAACCCGTCGGGCAAGATCCTCAAGCACCGTATCCGGGAGAAGCTCCATGGCTGAGCCGGCCAGGCCGCGCGCCAGCGAACGCTCCCTCGCCGACCCGCCCGGGCGGCATACGTGGCAGACCCTGCGGCTGACCGTCGACGGGCCGGTGGCCACGATCGAGCTCACCCGGCCCGAACGCCGCAACGCACTGAGCACTGGCTCGGCGCACGATCTGCTCGCCGCGCTGGCGGACGTCGCCGCGGACGATGCCCTGCGCGTCGTCGTGCTCACGGGAGCCGGGGGCAGCTTCTGCGCGGGCGCCGACCTGATCGACCTCGACGCCGACCGGCTCGGCGACGCGATGGCCCAGTTCAACACCATCATCCCGGCGCTGCGCGACCTGCCCCAGCCGGTCATCGCGAAGGTCCGCGGCGCCGCCGTCGGCGCCGGGTGCAACCTCGCCCTCGCCTGCGACTTCGTCCTCGCCGACGAGACGGCACGGTTCGCCGAGAACTTCCCGCGTGTGGGACTGTCGATCGACCTCGGCGGCAGCTGGGTGCTGCCGCGGCTCGTCGGCCTCCGGCAGGCGAGGGAGTTGGCCCTGCTCGGGGATGACCTCGACGGCCAGACGGCCGCGCGGACCGGGCTCATCACACGCTGCGTCCCGGAACACCAGCTCGACACAGCTGTCGACGACCTGGCCCGTCGGCTCGCCACCTTCGCCCGTTCAGCCCAGGCCCGCACCAAGCACCTGCTCGACGCGACGTGGGACGACACCCTCGCCGACGCCCTGCACCGCGAGGCGGCCGCGCAGGTCGCCAACGCCTCCACACCCGAGTTCCACCACGCCCTGACCACCTTCCGCACCCGCCACCAAGGAGCCCAACCATGACCCGTGAAGCCGTCATCGTCGACGCCGTCCGCACGCCCGTCGGCAAGCGCGGCGGCCAGCTGCGCACCTGGCATCCCGTCGACCTGCTCGCGCACACGCTTGCCCACCTGACCGAGCGCACCGGCGTGGACCCGGAGCGTCTCTCCGACGTCATCGTCGGCTGCGCCATCCAGCGCGGCGAGCAGTCCGGCAACGTCGCCCGCAACGCCCTGCTCGGCGCGGGCCTGCCCATCGGACTGCCCGGCACGACCCTCGACCGACAGTGCGGCTCCGGGCAGCAGGCGGTGCACTTCGCGGCGCAGGCGATCAAGTCCGGCGAGTACGACTTCGCCATCGGCGCCGGCGTCGAGTCCATGAGCCGGGTAGACCTCGGCCCACTCTTCGTCCCAGGCGGCGGACGAGGCGACTGGTACGGCGAGCGGGCCCTCGCCCGGTTCGACGGCGACCTGCCCGCACAGGGCCCGTCCGTCGAGCTCGTCGCGAAGAAGTGGGGCTTTACCCGCGAGCAGCTCGACGCCTTCAGCGTCCAGAGCCACCGCCGGGCCGCCGCCGCGACCGACGCCGGCCACTTCGCGTCGGCGCTCGTGCCACTCGACGGCACGGACAAGGACGGCACCATCGCGCCGATGGTCCAGGACGAGGGCATCCGCTCCGACATCGACCCCGCGCGGGTCGCCGCCCTCCAGCCCGTGTTCTCCCCGGACGGAGTCATCACCGCCGGCAACGCCTCCCAGATGAGCGATGGCGCCGCCGCCCTGCTCGTGGCCGAGCGCGGCGCCGCCGAGTCGGCCGGCCTGCGCCCCCGCGCGCGGATCGTCTCGATGGCCGTAGCCGCGGACGACCCGGTGCTGCAGTTCACCGCCATCATCCCGGCCAGCCAGAAGGCGCTCGCCCAGGCGGGCCTCACCATTGGCGACATCGACCTCGTCGAGGTCAACGAAGCCTTCTCGCCGGTGCCGCTGCTGTGGCGGGACGAGTTCGGCTACCCCGAGGACCAGCTCAACGTCAACGGCGGCTCCATCGCCATCGGCCACCCGCTCGGCTCTACTGGCGCCCGGCTGCTCACCCAGCTCGTCAACGAGCTCGAGCGCAGGGCAGCCCGATACGGGCTGCTCACCATCTGCGAAGGCGGCGGCATGGCCAACGCCACCATCATCGAGCGCATCGCCTGAGGAGAACCCCCATGGACATCAGCAACCGCACCTTCCTCGTCACCGGCGGCGCATCCGGGCTCGGCGGCGCCACGACCACCGCCTTGCTCGAGCGAGGCGCGCACGTCGTCGTCGCCGACCTGGCCGGGACCGCACCCGCCGGCTCGGTGTTCGTCGAGACCGACGTCACCGACCCCGACGCGGTAGCCCACGCGGTCGACGTCGCCACGCAGCAACCAGGACCGCTCTCGGGTGTCGTCAACTGTGCGGGCATCGGTGTGGCCGAGAAGGTGCTCGGCAAGAGCGGCCCGCATGCCCTGGACCTCTTCACGAAGGTCCTCCAGGTCAACCTCGCCGGCACCTTCAACGTCATCCGACTCGCCGCCGCTGCGATGAGCCAGGCCGAGCCAGGCCCCAGCGGCGAACGTGGCGTCATCATCAACACCGCCTCGGCCGCCGCGTTCGACGGACAGATCGGCCAGGCGGCATACGCCGCCTCCAAGGGCGGTGTCGCCGCAATGACCCTGCCCATCGCGCGTGAGCTCGCCCGCTACGGGATCCGCGTGGCCACCATCGCGCCAGGCCTGTTCCTCACCCCCATGATGGGCGTGCTGCCCCAGGCCGCCCGAGACTCCCTCGGCCAGCAGGTGCCCTTCCCCGCACGACTCGGCGACCCGGCGGAGTATGCCGCCCTCGCCGTCCACATCATCGAGAACCAGATGGTCAACGGCGAGGTGATCCGCCTCGACGGAGCCCTGCGCATGGCCGCACGCTGAAGGAGAACACCATGACCACAACATCCCCGAGCCCGACCATCGTCACCGGCTACCCCTCCACGATGGGCGACGACGTCCAGCTCAACACCACGACCCTCATCCGCCACGCAGCACGCACGCACCCCGAGCGGGAGATCGTCTACCGCCGCCCCGACGGCGGGTGGGACCGCTACACGTACGCCGCGGCATACGAGCGGGTCGTCCGCGGCGCCAACGCCCTGCGCGGGATCGGCGTCCAACCCGGCGACCGGGTCGGCATCCTCGACTGGAACAGCCGCCGCCACTACGAGCTGTACTGGGCGATCCCCGGACTCGCGGCCGTCATGGTCCAGCTCAACCTGCGCCTGGGCCCGGAGGACCTCTCGTTCGTCATCGAGGACAGCGGCACGTCCGTCATCTGCGTCGACGAGTCGCTGCTGCCGGTCGCCGAGGCGGTCGCCCCCCGGCTGCCCGGAGTGCGCGCCTGGGTCGTCATGAGCGACAAGCCTCTCTCGCAGATCGAGACCAGCCTGCCCAACGTCCACCACTACGAGGACCTCGTCGCCGCCGCCAAGGCGCACATCGGCTGGCCGGAGATCGACGAGCACTCCGCGTACAGCGCCTGCTACACCACCGGCACCACCGGCCGGCCCAAGGGCGTCTACTACTCGCACCGGGCGATCTACCTGCACTCCTACGCCATCGCGACGAACGTCGGCATGGTCCTCGACGACTGCACCATGCTCATCACGCCGATGTTCCACGGCCAGGCGTGGGGCCTGCCGCAGGCGGCGACGCTCATGGCGAACAAGATCGTCCTGCCCGGGCGCTACGTCGCCGAGGACACCAAGCCGCTGACCGACGCCATCATCGCCGAGGGCGTCACTGTCACCAACGGCGCACCGGCGATCTTCCTGCCGATGCTGCACTACATCGAGACGCTCGAGGAGAGGCCGGATCTGTCCCGGCTGCGGATGATGTCCGGTGCGACCGAGCCGCCGCTGACGATGATGCGCGGCTTCCACGACCTGACCGGCGCCGAGATCGTCCACGCCTACGGCGCGACCGAGACCACGCCGCTCGTGACGATGAACCGATACAAGCCGAGCGTTCGGGAGCGACTCAGCGAGGACGAGCTGTTCGAGCTCAAGCGCAAGCAGGGCCTTCCCGTCACCGGCGTCGACATCCGGCTCATCGACGGCATCGGCAACGACGTGGCCTGGGACGGCGTGACGCAGGGCGAGATCTGCATGCGCGGCCCATGGGTCACCCAGACGTACCACAACATGCCCGAGGACGACCGGGCTGACCGGTTCCACGATGGCTACTGGCGCAGCGGCGACGTCGGGACGATCGATGCAGACGGCTACCTGAAGGTCACCGACCGGGTCAAAGACGTCATCAAGAGCGGCGGCGAGTGGATCTCCTCGATCGACATGGAGAACCTGCTCCTCAGCCACCCGGCGATCGCCGAGGCCGCCGTCGTGGGGCTGACCCACCCGAAGTGGCAGGAGCGGCCCTTCGTGCTCATCGTCCCCAGGCCCGGACAGGAGGTCACCCTCGAGCAGGTGCGCGACCACCTCTCCACCGCGTTCGCCTCCTGGCAGCTGCCCGACGCCATCGAGATCGTCTCGGAGATCCCCCGCACGAGTGTCGGCAAGTTCGACAAGAAGCGGATCCGAGCGGCCTACGCGGGCGCCTACGAGGGAGCACAGGGCAATGCCTGAGCAGCTCGTGACCCTCGAGCGACACGGCACCACCGTGGTGCTCACGCTGGACCGGCCCTCCGCGCTCAACGCGTTGAGCCGCGCGCTCGTCGCCGAGCTCGCCGACCGGCTGGAGGAGGCCGCCGCCGACGAGGCGGTCCGCGCCGTCGTGCTCACCGGTTCCGCGAAGGCCTTCTGCGCCGGCGCCGACATCAGCGAGATCCCCCACATGACTGGCGCCTCGCCGCTGGACACCCTTCCGTTCGACCGGCTCTTCGAGACCGTGGCCACCTTGCGTGTCCCGACGATCGCCGCGGTACGCGGGCTGGCCTTCGGCGGCGGCTGCGAGCTCGTCCTCGCCTGCGACACCGCCGTAGCCGGGCGCTCGGCGCGGTTCGCCGTACCCGAGGTCAAGCTCGGCGTCATCCCCGGCGCGGGCGGCACGCAGCGCCTGGTCCACGCCGTGGGCAAGGCCAAGGCGATGCGCATGCTCGCCACCGGGGCGCCGGTCGACGCGGAATGGGCCTACGCGGCAGGACTAGTCGCGGACCTCGTCGACGACGACCAGGTCCTTGACCGCGCCCTCGAGCTCGCCGGTCAGGTCGCCTCAAACGCCCCACGAGCCGTCGCATATGCCGTCGACTCGGCTCGCCGGGTCAACGACCTCCCGCTCCAGCAAGGTCTCGCCCACGAACGCCGCAACTTCCTCCTCGCGCTCGGCACGTCCGATGCCCAAGAGGGCGTCGCCGCCTTCACCGACCGACGCACCCCCGCCTTCACCGGCAGATAGGACGACCCAGATGATCCTGGACGACTACCGGTCACCGTGGCTGACCGAGGACCTTCTCGACCTGCAGCAGCTCGCCCGCACCTTCCTCGACAAGGAGGTCGTGCCCAACCAGGCCCGCTGGGCCGAACAGCACATGGTCGACCGCGACTTCTGGCGCGCCGCCGGAGCCGCCGGACTTTTGTGCATCAGCATCCCCGAGGAGTACGGCGGAGGAGGCGGGACCTTCGCGCACGAGGCCGTCATCGCCGCCGAACAGGCCCGCATCGCCGACGACGCCTGGGCCAACAGCGTCCACAGCACGATCGTCGCCCACTACCTCGCCGCCTTCGGCACCGAGGAGCAGAAGCAACGCTGGCTGCCCGGCATGGCCTCCGGTGACCTCGTCGGCGCCATCGCGATGACCGAGCCGGGCACGGGCTCGGACCTGCAGCGGGTGCGCACCCGCGGCATACGCGATGGCGACGACTACGTCATCAACGGCTCCAAGACCTTCATCTCCAACGGCACGCACTGCGACCTGCTGGTCATCGTGGCTCGAACAAGCGACGAGGCCGGCGGGCGGGGCCTGTCGCTCATCGTCGCCGAGACCGCGGACCTGCCCGGCTTCCAGCGGGGGAGAGTCCTGGAGAAGATCGGGATGCACGGGCAGGACACGCGCGAGCTGTCGTTCACCGACATGCGCGTCCCGGCCGCGAACCTCCTCGGTGGTGTCGAGGGCAGGGGCTTCCAGCAGCTGATGGAGCAGCTGCCCCAGGAGCGACTCATCATCGCGGTCACCGCGGCCGCGACAGCCGTGGCCGCGGTGCGGCATGCGATCGCCTACGCCAAGGAACGGCAAGCCTTCGGTCAGGACCTGCTCTCGTTCCAGAACACCCGGTTCGTCCTGGCCGAGTGTGCCGCTGATGCTCTCGCGGCGCGCACGCTCGTCGACAGCTGCATCACCCGGCACGTCGCCGGCGAGCTCGATGCCGCCGGGGCCTCGCTGGCGAAGTTCTGGTGCACCGACATCCAGAACAAGGTCGTGGACCGGTGTCTGCAGATCTTCGGCGGCTACGGCTACATGATGGAGTACCCCATCGCCCGCATGTACGCCGCCGCCCGCGTCCAGAAGATCTACGGCGGCACCAACGAGATCATGAAGGAACTGGTGGCCCGATCCCTATGACTTCTGGTGATGTCGATACCACGGGACCCCGCCTGCTTCCCGCCGAGGACATGCCCGTCGGCGAGGAGATCGACTGCGGCTCCTATGAGGTGACCGAGCAGGAGATCGTCGAGTTCGCCACGGCGTGGGACCCGCAGTACTTCCACGTCGACCGCGACCTCGCCGAGCACAGCGACTTCGGCGGCCTCATCGCCAGCGGCCTGCACACCGCGTCGATCTTCCAGAGGCTCGCCGCCACTGGCGTCTACCAGCGATACGACGTCGTCGCCGGCAAAGAGATCCACAACATGCGCTTCCTGCGCCCGGTGCGGGCCGGAGACACGCTCACGTGCAGCATCGTCATCCGATCCGTCGAACCCGCCGGTCCCGGACGATCGCTAGTCACGATCTACGGGGCGCTCGCCAACCAACGCCGGCGCCCCGTCCTCGAACTCCACGTCGAGTCCTTGGTGCGCTCCCGAGCGGTCGAGCAGGGGGCCGTCAGGTCAGAGTGACACCCTGTTCTGCGCGCCATCGCAGTTGTGTTCCTGGTCTCGGAAGACGCGGGAGCGGCCAACGCTCGCGACCTGTTGATCAGTTCGCCGCGCAGATCAGGCACCTATCCGTCCTTGGCCCTGCGCGGCGCGTCACGCTCGCGGCGGCCGCACTTCTTTGCCCTTTGCTCCTGATCACGACGGATGTCGTCGGCTTCAGCACCGTGCTTATCGAGGCGGCCGCACTCGCGGTGCTGAACGCCGGTGTCGGCGTGCTCATCCATCAAGGTGTCCTCTTCAGCTTCCGGCACCTCCGTCGCCCCTCCTTCGGTGGGGTTCAGGCCTGACGACCTCAACTTCGCCCGGTCACACCGCCGGAGGAAATGCGAAACTGGTGCGGTGACCGAGGGCGTTGAGTTGTCACCAGGCTCGTGGATTCCGCCAGATGGCGTGCGGCCAGCCTGGAACTGGACGCCACCGTATGGGCTCACGCCCCGTTTGGATCAAGTGCCGCTCTGGGTTCGCATCTGGTTTCGGACGCCATTCGTGGACCGGTTCGCTCATTCCTGGATGTGGCATCACGGCGGCTGGGAGATCCTGTCGCCGCCCCCAGACGGCCCGGACGACAGCGGAGATCGGTCACCCCTCGTGCCGCAGCCCACTCCTCCGACGCTGCACCAAGCTCGCGGGCACGTCGACGAATAGACGTCCGCTATTGCCGCGTTGAGGCGGCTACGCTCGCCCGGTCATGCCGTGAGTCGCGTGTATCGGCGCGTGGTCGCAAACGCAACACTGCCTGCAGAAGCAAGCCCGGATGTGACCCCAGCAGCCCCTCGGTCCACCTCAGCCCCTCCTGTACCCGGCCATTTCCGGCCAAGACGGATAGCGAGCACGCAAACGAGCGCAGCAGTTAACTCGAAATGCCTTGGAGAACAAAGAAATTCGGCTAGTGGGCCCCGTCGGGCTCGAACCGACGACCGGCGGATTAAAAGTCGATCCGGCGGGTGCGGCGCCTCGGGGCTGTGAGAACTTGGGAGCACGGCTACTTCACGGCTGGTTGCTGCGGATTGCCGTCGTGTTCGGATCAAGCGTGCCCCTTTTGCGCCCCCGAGCAGCTCCGCGAGGCGGAGGAGAGCGCGACCTCCGCTTTAGGAGTCCGACCAGGGCTCGGCTGCTGATCGGGCCTGACTGTGCCGCAAAGGTTTTCGTACTGCTCTATACGAGTTGGTTGCGGCTGTTCTCGCCGCTGCGGGTACCTCTCGGGTACATGGGAGTGGCGGTCACAGTCGTAGTGGTCACTGGCGCGGCATACTTGCACGCGTGGCGCCACTGGACTCTGAACATCGCGCCATGCTGCGCGGGCTCCTCAACGACTGGGATCCCGTCGGCGTTGCTGACGAGGTCGACGACGAGTACGAGTGCATGGAGCCAACGCTGTCAGCCATGGTGCATGCAGGTGCCTCGGCGGCCGAGTTCAGGGTCTACCTCTGGCGCGAGCTGCGAGATCACTTCGGCCTCCAGCCGGAGTTGTTGTCTGTCGACGACACGGCCCATCGCCTCGAGGCGCTGGGGAGCCGACGAGCAGCTCGAAACGGCCAGGGAGAGCCACCGAACCGATAGCGGAGCAGGACAGCAGGCCGCAGTGACCGGGTCAATGGTGGCCGCAGGCCATCGCGCAGCGACGCGAAGCGCCATTGACGCGGTCCGGAGGCGTGCGGACAGTGGAGCGTCGGGTCGGCGGCTCGGAGGTCACGCTTCCGCTCGCGCAGGGGCGCTAGTCGCGGTACTCGACTGTGGCGGACGACATGTTGGTGCGGAAGAGGCGGTTGACCAGGCCCGTCAGCCCTCCGTGCTTGACCGTGTGCGACATGCCGTCCGGGAAGCTCCACTTCGTTGCCGTCACCGTGTTGCCGCGCCGAATATCGGTGACAACGACAGCGCCATCCAGGTACGCGCGCACGCGCCCCAATTGCTCTCTGATCACTTCCCATGCATCGTCGTCCTCGTAGCCGAAGTCGGCATGGCTCATGCGATTACCGACCGTCAGCACAAACGCGCCGCCTCCCGTGTCGAGGAACTCGACCGCCTCCGTCGAGTCGCGGCCGTAGGCCCGAAGACGGTTGCCGTTATGGCTGAGCGGCTCAAGCGTCCAGGAGCACTGGTCAGGCGGAAGCAGCTCGGTCGCGATCGCCGTCACTGCCGCGGTGTCCATGTGTCCTCCTCGGCAGGAATGCTAGCCGGGAAGCACGGACACGTGTGGGGGCTCGCAATGGAGTCGTGAGCGCGGGGTGCGGTGGGGTGCGCGTAGGCGCGCCAGCGCCGGAGCGCGGGGTCCCCATCGCGGGGCCCCGCGCTTCTTCGCGCCGGAGGCGCGACTTGAGCCAGTACAGAAACTCCTCACGGGCAACGGCTACAGCCTGGGCGACAGCCTGGCGCATGTGTGCCCCCGGCGGCGATGGCCGGCTGGTTGTAGTCGCCCTGCGGACCTGGCCCTATGGTGTGTCCACCGAGACGCGGAGGGGCGTTCATGAAACCCGAAGTGAAGATCGAGCGGAACGGACGTGTCTATCGAGTGCGCGCCGTCAAGCGCGGCTCGATGTTGCGGGACTTCTCGCTGTCCGGCGGGATCGAGATGCTTGTGATCATTCCCCTCGCCTTTCCGTATCTCTGGTGGCTGAGCCGGCAGTCGGCGTACAAGGTTGGCGTACTCCTGGAACCCCAGCCAGAGACCGTCTTCAACGTGAGGCGCAACGTGATCTACAAGGAGCTCCTGGCCCCCGGTGAGGATCCGCGGCCACGTGTGCATGAACTCGCCGACGACGTGCGTGACGGACGATTCGACAGGTAGCTCAGGCGAGTTTTCTGGCCCGCTCGGGTGCACTTCGGTCCTGACCGGCGTGGGAGCGCAGACCGATTGGCGCCACTCGCTGGGCTCATGCTTGGTCGACTTTCGGAACTGTGATCCGTACGTTTAGTGCGAGGCCGTATCGTTCGTGCGAAACGGATGGAGAGGAGCGGTCATGTTCGCGTTGGTGGTTCGGTTCGAGTTAAAGGATGAGGCCGCGGCCGTCGGTTTCGACGGGTTGGTTGCGGAGACCGCCGTTGGGATTGCCGGGGAGGCGGGGACGCTGGTCTACGCGGTGCATGGCGTGGTGGACGCGCCGCTGGCCCGCATCTTCTATGAGGTGTACCGGGATCGCTCGGCGTTCGAGGTCCACGAGGCGCAGGAGCACACGCGCCGGTTCCTGCAGGAGCGGGAGCAGTACCTGGCCGGGGTGCGGGTTGAGTTCCTGACGCCTGCCAGCGGGAAGGGCCTGCCGTCATGACCGGGAGTGTGCCCGATCTGGGCCGGGTGGTTGCCGCGCAGCGCAAGAAGATGGGGCTGTCCCAGGTCGAGTTCGCGGCGCGGTTGGGCCGCTCGGAGACGTGGGTGAGCCAGGTCGAGCGGGGGGTGCGGCACATCGACCGCATGTCCGTCCTGCAGCGGCTCGCGGACGCGCTCGACCTGCCGGTTGCGGCGCTGGCCAGGTCCGAGGCTGTGACCGGGCCACCCAAGCCGGAGGCCGCGGTGAACGCCGCCCTGGCCCTGTCCGCGAGTGTGACCCTGGCGGCGATGGTGGATGACCGGGCGGAGACCGTGTCCGTCCGTGACTTGGCGGCGGCTGCCGACGAGGCGTGGTCGCTCGTGCACGCGTCGCAGCATGCGGGCGTTGCCGCCCTGCTGAACACGTGGCTGCCGGTGGCTGTGTCGGTGTCGACCCGTGGCGGCTCGAAGGACCGCCGGCAGGCAGCCGAGGCGGCATGTCGGCTCCTACTTGCTTCGGCGGCGATGCTCTCGAAGGTGGACGACCCAGCGGCTGCGTGGGTTGCAGCCGACCGGGCGACGCGGTTTGCGGAGTCGACGGGTGACCCGCTGCTCGTTGCGGCGACCGTTTTCCGTCTTGGGCTGGTGTTCCAGGCGGCGCGCCGGTTCGACCTCGCGGCCCGGGCCATCGGGTCGGCCTACGTGGCGCTGACCTCACCGAAGGCGCCCGCCGGCCTCCCGAGCGACTCGGTCCGTGGTGCCCTGGCGCTCCAGTTGGCCGTGGTGGCCGCGAGGCAGGGGGATGCTGCGACGGCGTACTCGTGGCTCGAGGTCGCTCGTCCTCTGGCTGAGCGTGTGGGGTCCGACCGGAACGACTACAACACTGAGTTCGGGCTGCCGAACCTCCTCGTGTACGAGGTCTCCGTCGCGGTCGAGCTCGGGGATGCTGGGCGGGCCCTGGCGGTGGCCGCATCCCTCGACGCGTCGACGCTGTCGGCGGAACGTCGCGCGCGGCTTCTCGTGGACGTGGCCCGGGCTTACGCCCAGGTGCGTCGCATCCCGGAGGCGGTCGCGAACCTGCGCGAAGCGCTGACCATCGCCCCCGAGCAGGTCCGCAGCCACCGGTCCGTCCGCGAGCTGGTCTCCGGCCTCATGGGTGGCGAGTTCGCCCGGGACGAAGGGGTCCGAGCCCTGGCTGCCGACCTGACCGAAAGGTAAAAGCTTCGTCAAGATCCGCACAAATAATGCTACCCGTACGAATTGTGCGTGTAGCGTCGCGGTTGTGAGGGGATCCGCCCTTGCAACGACGACAGGAGTGCAGACATGGCGATGCAGAAGCGGTTCAAGGTCGGGTTCGGGGACGTGTTCCCCAAGGGTGCTTACCTGAAGGCGGGGCAGAACGGGCCGGTCGAGCCGGTCCTCGACTTCAACGCGGACAAGCGCCCGGACGGGTCGCGCCCGCAGCAGGTCGACCAGGACACGGGCCTGCTGGTGTGGCAGGTCGTCGTCCTGGACGCGGACGAGCTTGCGGGGAAGAAGGACACCGCCGTGACGGTGAAGCTGTTGGCGAAGCAGCAGCCGGTCCCGCCGGAGAACAAGACGCCGTTCCCGTGGACGCCGGTCGAGTTCGTCGGCCTGACCGCGTTGGCGTACGTCGAGGAGACCGCGACGGGTCGATCGCGGGTGGCGTGGTCGTTCCGGGCCGAGTCGATGGTCGCTCCCGGCGCCGCCCAGGGTCAGGGCAAGGGTGCGGCGTGATGCACCCCGAGTCGGTCACGGACCCGCCGCTCGACTTGTGCGAGGTCACCCGTGTGGTGGCGTTGCTGGCGCGGCTGCTGGGGCCGGTGCCGGTGCTGTCGTTGTCGGTCGAGCGCGACCTGGTCACCATCCCGCCCTCGACCGGCTCGTCGATGGCGCCGGAGGTGCAGCAGTGCGTGACGGTGCGGTTGCACTGCCTGGACGACGAGGTCGCTGCGGAGGTCGGCAACCGGCTCGGCCTTGGTGACGGGCGGTCGCGGACCTTCCAGGCTAGCTACAACACTTCGGTCTTCGTCGAGTCCCGCTGGACCGGCTGGCTCACCGAACCCGGCGCGGCCTCGCTCGAGGTGCCGGTGTCGCTGACCGTGCTCGGCTCACACGTCGAACCCGGCCCGCTCGACGAGGTCGACGAGATCCTTGCTGAGGCGGTGGCCTGATGAGTGTCGCGACCGCCGCCCTGGGACCTGCGGCTCGCGCTGGCCTGCGCCGCGGCCTCGTCTTCGCGTGGGCGGTTGTGGTCGGGGTGGTGCGGTGGACGGACCGGCATCTGCGCTACGTCGTCGCGGTCACCGCTGCGGGGTTCGTCGTCCGGCTGTTCCCGGGCGGTCAGCCCGCCGCGATCCGGGTCCTGCTCCTCGCCTGGCTCGCCCCGGCCTTGATCTCGGCGGTGTGGTCGCACCTGTCGCCCAGCTCGTATGAACGGGTCGTCGCAGGTCCGTCGTCACGGCTCGGGTGGCTGCTGTGGGCCCGTCGCCGCTGGGCGTTCCTCGCGCGGGAGTGCGGCCTGTCGGTCCAGCGTGACCAGCGCCGGTCGATGACGGGTCGGCTGGTTGACACGTTCACGTCAAAGCCGGCCCCCGCGCTGCCGAAGGTGTGGGTCCACCCTCGGCTCTGCTCGACGACCGCGAAGGGCGTCACCCTGACCCTGACGGTCCGCGCTCGGACTGGGCAGACGGTCGAGGACCTGGAGAAGGCCGCACCCGCCCTCGCCGCCGCGGCCAGGGCCCGCTCGTTCCGGTGCCGTGCCTTGTCGCCGTCGACGGTCGAGTACGTCCTGGTCATGGCAGACCGCCTCGGCGCCCCCCGCGAAGCTGCCGCACCCGTCGACGTCACCGTGGACACGGTCCCGGTGGGCAGGCGGCAGGACGGCACCCCGTGGGTGCTGCCGCTCATGGGGCGGCACACCCTCGTCGTCGGCTGCTCCGGCTCCGGGAAGGGCTCGATCTTCTGGGGCGTCTGCGCAGGCCTCGCCCCCGCGGTCCGCGCGGGCATGGTCCGGCTCTGGGGGGTCGACCTCAAACGCGGGGTCGAGGTCGGCATGGGACGGCACCTGTTCACCGACGTGGCGACCACTCCCGGTCAGGCGGTCGAGGTGCTGTCCCGGTTGCTGGCCGTGATCGACGAACGGGGCCGGTGGATGGCCGGCCAGACCCGCCTCCACCAGCCCACCCCGTCCGAGCCGCTGCATGTGCTGGCCATCGACGAGCTCGCCGTGCTGACCGCCTACGCCGACCCCGACACGAGGAAGGAGGCGGGTCGGCTGCTTGCCGAGGTGCTGACCCAGGGCCGGGCCCTCGGTGTTGTCGTGCTGGCGTGCGTGCAAGACCCGCGCAAGGAAGTCATCGGCCTGCGGAACCTGTTCACCCAGACCATCGCGCTGCGGCTGCGCTCCGCGGACGAGACGCGGATGGTCCTGGGCGACGGCGCCGCCGCCACCGCGCCCGCGCACCGGATCAGCCCCTCGGCTCCGGGCACGGCGTGGGTGATCGAGGAGGACGGCTCCGCCGACCAGGTCCGTGCCGACTTCTGGCCCGACCAGCTCGTCCGCGATGTCGCCACCGGCCACCCCGCCCCCTTCGTCGACCAGCCCGTCCGCGTTGTCGAGCCGGAGCCGGGCGAGGACGCGGCGCTGCGCACCGTCCACGCGCCCTCCGATCGGCCACCGGCTTCGCGGCCTCGGAAGCCTCGCGCCCCTCGGAAGCCACGCCAGCCCAGGACAGCCTCGGCTGAGGGTTCGGGGTTTGGGGGTGAGGCGGCATGAGCAGCTACGACCGGTCGAACCGGCGCGGCTACGGCACCCCGCAGCGGTGGGTCGACCGCACCGGAGGCCCGAGCTTGGCCGACCTCGACCCAACCCGCTGGCACCACAAGGCGGCGTGCCGGGACCTGCCCGCGGGCCTCTGGCTCGACGACTACGCCCAAACGGCGACGAGCCGCGGCGCCGCGATCTGCCGCTCCTGCCCGGTGCAGCGGACCTGCCTCGCCTCCGCCCTGGTGTTCGGCGACGAGTACGGCATCTACGGCGGCACCACCACCACCGAACGTGCCTCGTTCGCCCGGCGCCTCCGGCGTGGGGACACCCTCGGAGCGGTCCTCGACGAGGTTCTGGGCACCTCTGCGCCGGCTACTCGTCCGGTGGCTGGGGCGGCGTGATGGGTGCGAGGACGGACCGGCCCAGCCCCAGAACCCTTGCTGAGCCTCGGGGCGCGTTCCCGGGGTTCGGTGAGGATGCCGGGCTGGACCTGCCTGCCCTCACCCCCGACCTCGAGCGGCAGGTAGTGGCCCGCCTCGTCTCGCGGGACTTCACCGCTTGGGCCGATGCCGCCGCTGGGGTCGGCCACTGCGCCCGCCCGATCCGGCTCCGCGGCTCCTCGACGACCTTCGACACCAGGACCGGCGCCGCGGTCGCGACCTTCTCCAGTGACGACCTGCCCCTGAGGGTGCTGCACGTGCGCTGCGGCAACCGGCGGGCATCGGAATGCCCGTCCTGCTCCCGGGTCTACGCCGCTGACACCTTTCACCTCATCCGGGCCGGGGTCACGGGAGGCAAAGGCGTCCCCGAGCATGTCAGCGACAACCCGCTCGTCTTCGCCACGCTGACCGCGCCCTCTTTCGGCCTCGTCCACGGCACCCGCAACGGGCGGAAGTGCCGGCCCTTCACCCCGAAGGGACAGCCGGGAGTGTGCGAGCACGGGCGGTCGACCACCTGCCACGCCACCCACGTCGAGGGGGATGAGGTCCTAGGCCAGCCGCTCTGCAGCGACTGCTACGACTATCGCGGGCACCTGGTCTGGCAGTGGTGGGCGCCCGAGCTGTGGCGTCGGTTCACCATCACAGTGCGCCGCACCCTCGCCAAGCACCTCGGCGTCCCGGCCTCCCGCCTCGGTGAGGTCGTGACGTTGCAGTACGCGAAGGTCGCCGAGTACCAGCAGCGCGGCCTGATCCACTTCCACGCCCTGATCCGCCTCGACGGCCCCAAGACCGAGAGCGGGTTCGCGCCCGCCCCCGACGCGGCCACCGCCGCCTTCCTCGCCCGCGTCGTCGAGCAGGCTGTCGAGGCGGTTCACTTCGACGCCCCACCCCTGCACGACGGCGACGTGATCAGGCGGCTTCGATTCGGCACGCAGGTCGACGCCCGACCGATCCAGACAAGGCACCGCACCGACGACCCCGACCGGGAGCTCGTCCCCGAGCAGGTCGCCGGCTACCTCGCCAAGTACGCCACCAAAGCCGCCGGCGACACCGTCCAGGCCGACAACCCGCACTGGCGACGCCTACGCGTCACCCTCGACGAGGTCTGCGACCGCATCCTCCACGACGCAGCCGAGGATGGGACGCCGCTGCGAGACCACCCGTATGGGCTCCTCGCGAAGTGGCGGCGCATGCTCGGTTTCCGCGGCCACTTCTCGACCAAGTCCCGCCGCTACAGCGTCACGCTCGGACGGCTGCGCCGCGCCCGCACGACCTTCCAGCGCCGCCTCGCCGAAGCCAACCGCCAAGGTGTCCCGCTCGATGTGCGTGAAGTCGACGACCTCCTCGCCGACCAGGACGAGGAGACCACCCTCGTGATCGGCCGGTGGTCCTACGCCGGCTCCGGCTGGGACACCGACGGCGACGCCGAACTCGCCAAGGCCGCCGCCGCCCGAGCCCGCGAGTACGCCCAATGGCGAGCAGCGCAGCGCACGAATCCGTAAACACAGCTAGGCAACCGAGTAGGGGAGAAGGGCAATGAGCGAGGCAGAAGTGTTGTGGACCGTCCAGGACGTGAGCGGCTTCCTGCGCGTGCCAGTCGCGACGATCTACCAGTGGCGTGTGCGGAGCGAAGGCCCGCCAGCAATGCGGATCGGGCGTCACCTACGTTTCGATCCCGCCACTGTCCGGCAGTGGTCGCGAGACCAGTTGGAGGCCGGCTGATGGCGAGCATCAGTCGGAACCTGAAGGACCCCGGATGGCAGGCCCGCTGGCGCGATCCCGGAGGGCGTCAGCGCAAGAAGAACTTCGCGCGCAAAGTCGATGCCCAGCGCTGGCTCGACCAGATGCAGGCGGAGCGCCACCGCGGCCAGTACCTCGATCCGAAGGCCGGCAAGGTGCGGGTCAGTGAGGTCGCCGAGGGCTGGGCGCGGGGCCTGACCCACCTCAAGGTGTCGACCGCGACGCGATACCGAGGCCTCATGCGTGGCCACGTGCTGCCTCACTTCGGCGCCTGGGCAATCGCGGACTTGCGACACAGCGACGTCCGAGACTGGGTCAACGACCTGTCAGCCAGCGGGTTGTCAGCGGGAACGGTCCGCCAGGCGCACCGCGTGCTCTCGCTGATCCTGTCCGAGGCGGTCAAGGATGGGCGGATCGCACGCAACGTCGCGGCCGGCGTGCAGCTTCCCCGCGCCGTCCGGGCGGATCCCCGTTTCCTCGACGCTGACGAGGTGACTCGCCTCATCGATGGGGCCAGCACCAACGGGTTGAGCATCGCGGTCCTTGCCTTCTGTGGCCTTTGGGCTGCCCGGTGTTTTCCGGACTCGGTTATTGGGCCTTTTCAGGCTGCTATTGGTGATTCGCGGTGAGACTTGAGAATCTCATTGGGCGTCTTGTACCCAAGACCCGAGTGGAGCCTGCGTTGATTATAGAACAATTCGATCCACCGCGCGATCTGGCTGGTTGCCGTCTCACGGGTTGGGAATTGTCTGCGGTTGACGAGCTCGACTTTCAAGGCGCCATTAGTTGATTCGGCCAACGCATTGTCATAGCAAATACCGGTGCGCCCGACAGAACGACGTAAACCGAGTTCTTTGAGCACCGCCGCGTATTCGTCGGACGTGTAGTTACTGCCCCGATCCGAATGGAATATCGCACCCTCGGGAAGGTCCAGGTTGGTGGCGGCCATCGTGATCGCGGCAGTGATCAGTGGGGTCTTGTAGTTGTCTGCGGTGGCCCAGCCGACGATCGCGCGGGAGTGGCAGTCGATGACCAGCGCGACGTACAGCCAGCCCTGCCAGGTCCGGACGTACGTGATGTCGCCGACGAGCTTGGCGCCCGGGACCGCGCTGGTGAAGTCCCGCTCGACCAGGTCCGGGATGTCGGCGACCTGCTCGGCCCGCTTCGTGGTGGCGCGCCGCGCGGAACGGGGCTGGCAGGAGACCAGGCCGCGTTCACGCATGACCGCCCGGACCGTCTCCGGGTCGCAGTACCGGCCGCGGCGGGCCAGCACCGCGTGGATGCGCCGGTACCCGTACGTGCCGTCGTGCTCGGCGAAGACGTGCTCGACCAGCACCCCGAGCTCCTGCCGGCGCGCCGCGGTGGCTGAGGCCGGCCGGGAGGACCACTCGTAGAACCCGGAGGTCGACACGCCCAGCCAGGTGCACATCGCCACGACCTGGTAACGCCGAGTCCCATCGGTGTTGCGGGTGGCCCTCTCCGCGTCGATGAACGCGTACTTCGCACTCACCGGTATTCCTTCGCGAAGAAGGCCGCTGCTTTTCCCAAGAATTCACGCTCGAGTTTCAGCTCACGGTTCTCTCGTTCGAGCTCGGCCAGCCTCGCCCGTTCCGAGACGGTCAACGGCGGCTCGGTCTGCGGGTTCGCTTCCCGGTATTTCTTCACCCACACCCGCAATGTTTCGACGCCGATCCCGTTCTCTCGGGCGACCTGCGCGAGGGTCTTCTGGTGCTGCTGCTCAAGAAACAACTCGACCAGCTGTTGTTTGAATTCAGGGCTGAACTTAGCCCGCTTTCCTGTCATGAATACTCGTTCCCTTCCAAGGAGATTCTATTGGGTCGTGAATCCGGAAGGAATCGGGCAGCTCACTTCGTTTCGGTGAGCTCGCTGCCCTGCGGGTCCGCAGAGTCAATGTGCTGCGCCGCCGCCTCGTGGTGGCCGAAAGCGTGACCGAGGTCGGCGGTCGCCTGGTCTGGTCGTTGCCGAAGACGAACCGCACCCGCACAGTGCCGTTTCCACCGTCGCTGGCTCCGCAGATCGAAGAACGGTGCCAGGGCAAGGGCCCGGATGACGTGGTCTTCACCGCTCCGGAAGGCGGGACGCTGCGCCTCGGCAACTGGCGACGACGCGTCTTCGACCCGGCCTGCCAAGCTGCTGGCCTCGTCGGCGTCACGCCTCACGACCTGCGTCACACCGCGGCCTCGTTGGCGATCGCCTCGGGGGCGAACGTCAAGGCTGTCCAGCAGATGTTGGGGCATGCGTCGGCCGCGATGACGCTCGACGTGTACGCCGGTCTGTTTGGCGATGACCTGGACGCCGTCGCGCTGGCTCTCGACGGCCTTGTGCCCCCTTTGCGCCCCCTGAACGCTTCTGACCCCGACCAGCCGAGCCGGAGCGACGGAGCAGACAGTGCCTGACCTGCGCAAACGTGTGGTGGGCCCCGTCGGGCTCGAACCGACGACCGGCGGATTAAAAGGGCGATCAGTACCCGCTCAGCCTGCCCGCGATCCCCGAAATCGTGCGTGGTTCCTACCGGTTCGTTGACACTGCGCCGCGTCCGTTTCGGTGATTGTGTGCCACAAATGTGCCACAGGCGGCTCCTCTCTCCTCATCGTCAGGCAACTCACCCTCCAGAAGGAGCCGTCGGAGATCCAGCGACCCGACGCGGGGAGCGGAAATGCCACGATAGCCCAGTCACCGGCACGTCCTGTCGCGGCGCAAAGACGGAGCCCCCGCCGACTGCCACGCAGTAGCTTCCCTCCCACGAAGCTGCGAAGCTCACTGCATGTCTGACAAATCAGTCCTGGGGCCGTGGATCGTGGAAGCCCTGAAGGAGCATGGAGGTTCGGCAGATCTACTTGACGTCTGCAAGACGGTGTGGCGAAGACACGAGGACGACCTGCGCGTGGCAGGAGACCTCTTCTACACGTGGCAGTACGACATTCGCTGGGCTGGCACCAGACTCCGTCAGCGAGGAATCCTCGCTCCGGCATCCCGGGAAAAGGCGCGGGAGCCTTGGCGGCTGATCTAGTTATGATCGCTTGGCCTCGGCTGTGCCAAGCGCCTTGGTGACTCCAAACGCCCGGTGTAAGCGCCGCCATAGCTGGCGTCTGTGCGCTGGATCGCCTCCACCCGTTGGGCGGCGGAACACGGCGACAGGACACTGCGATAGCGACACCGGAAGTTCGCTGACCAGCTGAGGGATGCTGACACAGAGTGCGAATACGAGCAACGCAACCTGCCCAGGCCGTATCGTTTCGTGCGTGGAGAACAGCGAACTGGAAGGTCTCCTCGGAGAGCTGGAGTCGATGCTCGAAGAACTCGGTTACGCAACCCTAGTCGAGCAGGAGCAGCGAGCCGCCGAAGGAGGGCGGTTCGTCGAAACGACGAAAGAAGATCGGGCCCGTGCCGGCGGGAGGAGAGGCACGGGACCAGAGGTGGGTGACGTGCGTCGAATTCCCTTTACTCCGGACGAGAGAGTTGCGATGCTCATCGACCTCGTCGAGGCCGCTGTAGGAGGCACGTTCGCAATCGAGGAGCGAGTTCAAGCATTCGCTTACGCAAACTTCCCTCTTGCAGCGGAAGAGGGACGGATGCCGACCTTCCGACCGGATGCGGCTGAAGGCTTCGCAGTAGTAGACGACCGCCAGTGGATTTTGCCAGACCGCCAAACCCTCGAGTCCAGACGCGCGAGCGTGCGCCAGGTACTCATTGACCTAGAGCAACTCCGGCAAGTCGTCGGGGTCGAGCGAGACGGAACCTGTCAAGGCGGATGAGACAGCGGGTCTGTCAGGCGCTCTGTATGAGCGCCTCTCGTGAGGGCTGGTTGATCCAGGCCTCGGTGGGCAGTTTCGGTGGTTCGGGTCGGCGGTGGCCGAACCGTTCGGGGTGCGCCTGGTAGGCGGCGTCGAGGGTTGCTTGGCGCAGTTCCCGCACGGAGCGGGCGGTGCCATGGTGGACCGAGGCCGGCGTGTGCAGCCCGATCCCGGAGTGGCGGTGTTCGTGGTTGTAGTAGCCGAAGAACGCCTCGCCGAACGCGCGGGCGTCGGCCAGCGAGCCGAAGGTCTCGGGGAAGACGGGCGCGTACTTGAGGGTCTTGAACGCGGCCTCGCTGTACGGGTTGTCGTTGGACACCCGCGGCCGCGAGTGGGAGCGGGTCACGCCCAGGTCGACCAGCAGCTGCGCGACGGGTTTGGAGGTCATCGAGGTGCCCCGGTCGGCGTGGACCACGTCCGGGACGCCATGGGTCCCCATCGCCTCCTCGAGCATCGCCTTGGCCAAGTGTGAGTCCTCCCTTGCGGCGATGGTCCACGCGACGACGAACCGCGAGAAGATGTCGAGCACGACGTACAGGTCGTAGTACACGCCGCGGGCCGGGCCGCGCAGTTTCGTGATGTCCCAGCTCCAAACCTGCCCCGGCTTCGTCGCGACCAACTCCGGGACCGTCCGCGGCGGGTGAGTCGCCTGCGAACGACGTTCCCCAGCAGAGGAGTTGGCGCGCAGGATGCGGTGCATCGTGGACATCGAGCACAGGTAGGTGCCCTCGTCCAGCAGCGTCGCCCACACCTGCGCCACGGACTTGTCGACGAACCGGTCACTGGTCAGCACCGCCAGCACGTGGGCCCGCTCCGCCGCGGTCAGCGCGTTGCACGGCGCCGGCCGCGGCCCGCGCTCACGCGCTGGTCTGACCGGCTGCAGCGACCGGTAGTGCCCCGCCCTCGAACGGCCCAACAACCGGCACGCCTCCACCGTCGAGGTCTGCTCCGCCACCTGCTGCACGAGGGGGTTGATCACCGCGTCGACCGCGGCGGCGGCTCCGCGCTCTCGGAGAGCGTCTCCAAGAGCGCGTGTGCTTTTCCCACCAGGTCCAGTGCCGCCCTCGTCCGGGCCAGCTCGGCCTCGGCCTTGGCCGCTCGCGCCGTCAACGCCTCGATCTGCGCGTCCCGCGGATCCTTCCCCCGCCGCCCGGGCACAGGCTCGCCCGGGGCCGCCCCACGCGAGCGTCGCCAGTCGATCAAGTGCGAGGAGTACAAGCCCTCCCGGCGCAAGATCGCGCCCCGCTGGCCCCGATCCGCCGCGTCGTACTCGGCCAGGATCGCGTCCTTATACTCCTGCGTGAACGTACGCCGCTTCGGACGCTCAGCTCGAGGACCCATGCCCCCATCATCGACCGAGGGCAGGTCCGCCATCGTCATCGTCATCATGCTCAACCAATCTCGCCCCGTGCAGAGGGAAGGAAATCACCGACCTGTCTCACACGATCCTGACGCACAGGGGACATGGGTGAGACCTCCGGGTGAGGTGGGAGCTGCTACCACTTCCGCTCTCACCCTGGAGGTCTCGTGTCCCACCGTAACGCCCCGCTGACCCCGACCGGGCGTCTGCGCCTGGCCCGCTGCATCGTCGAGGACCGTTGGCCGCTGCGGCGGGCGGCCGACCGGTTCGGGGTCTCGGTGCCGACCGCGCAACGGGCCCGGCGCTATCGCGAGCACGGCGAGGCTGGCATGGCCGACCGGTCAAGCCGGCCGCACTCCAGCCCGAGGCGGCTGGACCCTCGCACCGAGCGGCGCATCCTCGGGTTGCGGGTCTCGCGCCGCTGGGGGCCCGAGCGGATCGCGTACCGGCTGCGGTTGAACCCCTCGACGGTGCACAAGGTGCTGCGCCGCTACCAGGCGCCGCCGCTGGCCTGGACCGACCCGGCCACCGGGGCCCGGCTGCGGGCCAAGCCCAAGCCGCTCCGGTACGAGCACGACGCGCCCGGCGATCTGGTGCACGTGGACGTCAAGAAGCTGGGCCGGATCCCGGACGGGGGCGGTCACCGGGTGCATGGCCGCGCGAAGGGCGCCCGGATCAAGAAGACCGCCAAGCCGGGCATGGCGTGCGTGCACAACGCCGTCGATGACCACTCCCGGCTGGCGTACAGCGAGGTCCTGCCCGATGAGAAGAAGGAGACCACGGCCGCGTTCTGGGGCCGGGCCAACGACTACTTCAACTCCTGCGGGGTCAGCGTCAAACGCGTCCTGACCGACAACGGATCTGCTTACCGGTCAAAGGCATTCGCCGAAGCGCTTGGTCAGGTGGTGCACAAACGCACCCGGCCGTACCGGCCCCAGACCAACGGCAAGGTCGAACGATACAACCGCACCCTCGAGCAGGAATGGGCCTACGCCCGTCCCTACGCCAGTGAGGCCGAGCGTGTCGCCGCGCTGCCCGAGTTCCTGCACACCTACAATCATCACCGCGGCCACACCTCGCTCAAGGGCCTCTCACCAGCGAGCCGTGTACCCAACCTCTGTGGGGAGGACACCTAGGCCACTCATCGTGAACGGGACCCGCCCAATGGAGTACGGGTTGAAGGCCCTTCCCATCCCATTCGGTCTGCTCACCGCGATTCCGATGTATTCCGCCGTACCCAGCACGCTGGCTCCACAGCAGGTGACGGTGAGCATGCTCAAGTCTGGGTCCAGGGCTTGCACGAGTGGGTTCTGGAGTGAGGCCATGCTTGTTGGCTGGTTTGTGAGTTCCGTGAACCCGGCGGCCAATATTCGTGGGGCCATGGGAGCAGTTCCAAAGGCGCGGGTCCTGGCGTACGCCTGCTGATACAGGGCCTCGCGGGCCGTTGAGCCGCCTCCGTAGTTCTCCATGTTGTGGTGGAACAAGTGGTAGCCCACGGCTATGGGGCGCTGACTCGTGTTGCTCGCACGACGCTGCGCGTGCGCTCTGGCTGCGATACGGCTGACCAGTCCGGCTGCACGCCGGGATCCACCACATCGCTCGCGATCGTGGGGTTCTGACCGGTGAGCACGGAAGCAAGCGGACGGTTGCTGCCGTCGAAGACCGTGACGATGTCCATCAGCTGCCACACCAAGACCATGGCCGAGCGGGTCGGGTCCTGATTGGTCACCTGTTGCTCTTCGAAGACGGTCGTTTGTGCCGAGATCGACACCTGGTGGAACGTCGTACTGGTGGTGCTGAGACTCGCCGACAGGCTCGCTGATACCGGCCCCCAGCCGCCGCTGGCAGAGACGCCGAGCGATGCGGACAGCGTCTGCTGGTCTGAGGTGGTTGAGTCCATCCCTGTCACCACCGTGGTGCTGATTGTTCTCGTTTCGCGCGGCGCGAGACAGTACGAGGCAGAACGGCGCTGCCAGAACTGCTCTCGGATCACCGTGTTGCCGTTGGGTGCCGAACCGCAACCGACCAAGACCCTGGTGCCGTCGGGGGGTATCACGATCCCGAGCGCGGGGTTGGGGCGGGAGGTGAACCCATCTGGTTCGGAGCCACCAGCATGCTGCTGTCAATGGTGGTGACCTGCAGATACGGACCTGTCGGTGCGACAGTTGGCATTGGATACGTCGTAACGAAGGAGCCAGAGTCCTTGGTGAGCAAGAGGGCAACCTCCCCGAGATGCCAGTCCGCCAGAGACACCACAATCCCGGGCGCGAGTTCCAGGCCCGGTTGTGCCGCGCTCAACTGCCCGGTCGCATCGCAGCCGGAGTGCTCTCCGTCCGGCTCCAGCATGTACAGCATCACAGGCACGGCGAGACCATTCGACAATTGGATGGGGTACGTGCTCATGCTGCCGAACTGCGGTCTAAGAATCCCGTTCACCGCATCTTCATTGATCTTCGCCACGCGGTGCTCCTCAGTCCAAGACGGTGTTCATCACCAGCGGGCCGCCGCTGGGGCCTCCCGGTAGGAACCAGTACAGGGCGGTCTTGAACGCCATGAGCGACACTCGTGCGGTCCCGCTGACAGTTGCCTCGGGCACGGGAACCGTGTTGCTCCACACGTGACCGTCCAGCGTCGTCAGGTACACCAGGCCGTTCGGGGCGGTGGCGGACGGGACCGCGCAGTAGAGCTCCGCGTTGAACACTTCCAGTGCCGGCGGGCCGGCCACCAGCACAGGTGAGCCTCCTGTCGTGGCGACTGCCGACGCCGCCCTCCACGACCTGCCGTTCGGTGACGACGTCATCCACAGTTGTGGTGATCCAGAGTCGCTGGTCGTACCCACCACGTACAGGCGGCCGTTGAAGGCGATGGCGGCTGGGTCGACGTCGGTTGTGCATCCCGGCAGGCTCACCGGGCCGCTCCAGCTGGTGCCGTCGCTCGTGCTGCTCCACCAGATCCGGCCGCTCCCGGAGCGGTAGAAGCAGAAAAGCTCTTGCCCGAACACGGCAAGCGAAGGGCCTCCGATCCCTGCGTCGTTCGGGCCCGTCAAGACCGTGTGCGATGGCCACCGCGCAAGCGCGGCTACGAGCGGCGAGCCCGGTTGGTTGCCATTTCCGGTCTGTGCCGCGCAAAAGACGTCGCCGGCGAATGCCGCCGCGCTGACGTTGCTGCCTCCCAGGAGCTGCACCGCCGTGTCGGAGAAGGTGTTCGGGCCCGTCCAGGAAATGCCGTCAGCTGTGGTGGTTTCCACAAGCGCCTGTGACACTGCTGCGCCGTCGTAGACGCAGCGAAGCTGCCCGTCCATCACCGCAGCTGAGACAGCCACGGATGTGCTAGGCATGCCACCGGGCCATGGAACCGGCGCGGTCATCGTCCAAGCCAACGTCGGAGCGGTGCCTGTGTTCATCACGCCTCCACATCCGTCAGGTTGCCGGCGGAATCAATTTCGAGGGATCCCAGGGTCAGCTCGCTCGATCCTTCACCGATGGTGACCTCGGCTGTCGCGTCTGGAAGGAAGCCGGTGCCGCTGACGGCTACCGTCATTCCGGCGGTCGCCGCATGCGGGGTGAGCACGAGGGTCGGGGTCTTCACCGTGCAGCTGGCGTAGCAGTCGCTCGTCCCAGCGCTTGCTGACAATGCGTAATCACCGGGCTCGGAGGGAAGCGTCAGGGTAGTCCCAACCGGGATCGTGCCGTCCGGCCCCGCGACCAAACCAACCGGCGAGATCGTGGCAGGCCCGAGCTGGCCGGACCCCGGTGAGACCTCGATCTCGATCGTGACCGCTTGACCTGCAGTGAATCCCGATCCGGCTACGGCGACCTCCGTGCCTGCAGATCCGGAGGAGGGCACGAGCGAGAGCGTGGCGCCACCGGGCACGACAAGGTCGGCCGTGGCGGCCAAGCTGCCGCTGCGGGCGGTAACCCTGTAGCTTCCGGGCGCCAATCCGCTCGGCACCACAAACGCAGCCCCGGTCACGGGCAGTTCGTATCGTGCCACGATGGCTGGGGGAATGGCTGTGACGTACGCAGCCTTGGGGCGGCCGCTCGCGTCGAGGACCGTCACGACCTCCGTCAGTTGCCACAGGAGCAGATAGGCGCTGTCTTGGCCGGTGTTGTTGTACGTGCTGGAATTGAAGATTGTGCTCTGAGTCATCGCTGTCACCTGCTGGAAAGAACTGCTCGACAGGCTCAGCGAGGATGAGACGCTGGCCGAGAACGGTCCCCAGCCACCAGAGGCCGACAAGCCGAGACTGCGCTCGAGCTCCTGCTGACTACTCGACGTGTCCGACATCCCAGACAGCAGCGTCGTGGCACGCGTGAGCGACTCATTAGGTGGCAGCGTGGTCGACTCCGGCAGTCGCTGCCAGTACTGCTCACGCAGGATCGTGGCCCCGTTCGGGCTTTGACCACATCCGACCACCACTCTGGGCGAGTCAGGGGGAATCATTGAGCCTTCGGTCGGCGCCGGGGCCGGCCCAATCGCGTTGGGTCGAAGCAGCAGGTCGGCGTTCAGCGACAACGAGAGGCCCGCGGTATCGCCTGGCAGCGGCCCGAGGCAGCCTACGAACCCGCCGGTGGCTGTCGACAGCACGATGGCATAGCCATCGCTGAACCAATAGTGAAGTACCTCGGTCGCGTCGGCGGCGACGGTGACGACAGGCTGAGAGTGACCCCCAGAGACGTCGAGTGGCACGATCGTCACCGCTAGTGGCAAAGAATTCTTCACGGTCACCGCGCCGGAGCTCGCGCCACTATAGATCAGGCTCGAGGCTGGGGGAGAGCACAGCAGGCCGTTCAAAGCCTGAAACGTGCGTTCGTCCAACCACATGGGCGCAGACCCTCCTCCTGGGTGTTGAGGCGCAAACTCACCGCCGAGCGGCGTCGTGCAACGTCCGGCCGGAACCTGTCAAGGCGGATGAGACAGCGGGTCTGTCAGGCGCTCTGTATGAGCGCTTCTCGTGAGGGCTGGTTGATCCAGGCCTCGGTGGGCAGTTTCGGGGGTTCGGGTCGGCGGTGGCCGAACCGTTCAGGCCGGGCCGCGTAGGCGGTGTCGAGGGTCGCCTGGCGCAGGGCGCGGACGTCGCGGGCGGTGCCGTAGTGGACCGAGGCAGGGGTGTGCAGCCCGATCCCGGAGTGGTGGTGCTCGTGGTTGTAGTAGCCGAAGAACGTCTCGCCGAACGCGCGGGCGTCGGCCAGCGAGCCGAAGTTCTCGGGGAACACGGGCGCGTACTTGAGGGTCTTGAAGTGGGCCTCGCTGTACGGGTTGTCGTTGGACACCCGGGGCCGGGAGTGGGAGCGGGTGACGCCGAGGTCGACCAGCAGCTGCGCGACGGGTTTGGAGGTCATCGAGGTGCCCCGGTCGGCGTGGACCACGTCCGGGATCCCGTGCACGCCCATGGCCTGCTCGAGCATCTCCTTGGCCAGGTCTGAGTCCTCCCTTGCGGCGATGGTCCAGGCGACGACGAACCTGGAGAAGATGTCGAGCACGACGTACAGGTCGTAGTACACCCCGCGGACCGGGCCCCGCAGCTTCGTGATGTCCCAGCTCCACACCTGTCCCGGTTTCGCGGCGAGCAGCTCAGGGATCGTCCGCGCAGGGTGGGCCGCTAGCGAGCGGCGTTCTCCCGCAGCGTGGTTGGCGCGCAGGATGCGGTGCATCGTGGACATCGAGCACAGGTAGGTGCCCTCGTCCAGCAGCGTGGCCCAGGTCTGCGCGACGGACTTGTCGACGAACCGCTCCGAGGTGAGCACCGCGAGCACGTGCGACCGCTCGGCCTCGGACAAGGCGTTGCACGGCGCCGGCCGCGGCGCCCGCTCAACTACCGGGGCCGGCGGGCGCAACGACCGGTAGTGCCCCGCCCTCGAGCGGCCCAACAGCCGGCACGCCTCCACCGTCGAGGTGTGCTCCGCGACCTGCTGCACGAGCGGGTTGATCACCGCGTCGACCGCGGCGGCGTGTCCGCGCTCTCGGAGAGCGTCTCCAAGAGCGCGTGTGCTTTTCCCACCAGGTCCAACGCCGCCCGCGTCCGCGCCAGCTCCGCCTCGGCCTTGCTCGCGCGCGCCGTCAACGCCTCGATCTGCGCGTCCCGCGGATCCCTACCCCGCCGCGCAGGCGCAGCCTCGTCCGAGGCCGCCTCACGCGAGCGTCGCCAGTCGATCAGGTGCGAGGAATACAAGCCCTCCCGACGCAGAATCGCGCCCCGCTCGCCCCGCTCGGCGGCCTCGTACTCCGCGAGGATCGCGTCCTTGTACTCCTTCGTGAACGTGCGCCGCTTCGGACGGTCAGCTCGAGGGCCCATGCCCCCATCATCAACCGAGGGCAGGTCCGCCATCGTCATCGTCATCATGCTCAACCAATCTCGCCCCGTGCAGAGGGAAGAAAATCACCGACCTGTCTCACACGATCCTGACGCACAGGGGGCTCCGGCGCCGCCTGTGCCGTGTCAGTCGTCCATCCATCCGCTTCTTCAGCAAGTGTGCCCTCCATCGTCGACGGGCATCATCGGATTGCCGAAATGGATGCTGCCGTTGGACCTTCGTCCGGTTCCGGATCCCTCACGCACAAAGATGCGGAGCAAAGAACTGGATGGGTTCGACTCCAGGAGTGCTTCCACGACGGTTTCCGTGAGCGGCGCACCCCTGAAGGCCTGTCAGCGAGTCACCCGGCCAGCTCAAGGGGGCGCCGAAGGCTACGCACCTTGGTTGCCGGGAGACTCGGGTGCCCCGACACTATGGGACTTCTCGCGAGTCGCGTGTCTCGGGCAGAGTCACACCGCCGCCTGCCGGGCGCCCTTCTCGTCAGGGCCTGCTGATCGTCACCCGGCGGACTCGAGCTGGCCGATAGAGGCGACTCGGACGAGGCCGTCTGCCTTGCCAACCATGTCTGGATCAACCGTGGCGAACGCGTCGGCCTGCAACTGGCGACCGCGAGGTACTCAGCCTCCCGAAGGGAAGCCCATTCTCGCTCGCGTGCAAGTTGCCAGGCGGTGCGACGCGAGACTCTGTCGCCCAGCAGGCGCATCTTGAGCTGGATCATCCTCTCGTGGCATGCCATGGCTTCCCGGTCGCTGCGCTTCCCGTCTCGGACGTCCCGCAGAAGGAGTTCGAGCGACTCGGTTCGGATCGAGCTCGGTGCGACCAGTTGGCGGCTGGGATGGATGGACAAGTCCTGGTCGACGATGTGGACCAACGTCGGTGCGTCTACCGCGTATCGCGCCATGCGTCCTGAGCGTACGCCGCCAAAGAGGTGCCCCACTTCGCCGCGATCGGGCAGCCTGCCAACATCTTGGCTGTGCGCATGCTCAGTGAGCGTGTGGCTCATCGGCTCCAGTATTCGACATAGGCTCGGTGAAGCCAGTCGTTCACCCATCGCCAGTCTGGCTCGTCGGGGAGATCTGTCCCATCGCGCAGGGAGATCAGGCGCGTCTCGGAGGCATTGACCTCGTCGACAACCTCGGCGAGGTCCACTCCCCCCGCCGAACCTTGCGCAAATAGCTTCGCCAGGCTCGGGGAATCGGCAGCGCGTCTTCGCTGCCAGCGCGGTCATCGCGGCGATCATCCCGATGGACAGCACTGTTCCTGGCGTTGCAGCGGTACATCGTCGATGGGCTGACGGCCGGCTCGGTGAAGCGCCCTTGCGCCGATCAGCAGGGTCTGGCAGAATCGTGCTCGCACAATTGAACAACAACTCAAGGGCTCTGACATGGCATCGGGCCGTGCAACCACGTCGCACCCACGGCGCTGTTTGCTCGTCCGGCACTGCGCCTCCTGACCACGAGGAGTTCCCTGATGCCTGTTCTGCTGCCGCACCACGATGGTTCACCGCTGCATGTCTCGCACGAGGCGCCGCGGATCGGCGGTGTCGTCACCGTCCGCCTCCGCGTTCCGGTGGACTATGGACCCTTGGTGGATGTGTGCACCCGATCAACCCCCGACCACGAGCCGGAATGGACTCGCGCGACCCGCATCGGGGTCGTCGACAGCTGGGAGTGGTGGGAGGCGCCGATCACCGTGCGCAATCCTCGTCACGGCTACCGCTTCGCGCTGCAGCATGCCGATGGCCGGCTCGAATGGCTCAACCAGAGCGGCATCCACCACTTGGAGACGCTGGATGCCGAAGACTTCGCACTCGTCGCGACCCCCGCCCCTCCCGCGTGGCTTCGCCACGCGGTCGTGTACCAGGTGTTCCCGGACCGATTCGCCCGCTCTGCGCAGGCCGGCAAGCGGCCGGAGCCGGAGTGGGCACTGCCGGTCTCCTGGTCGGAACCCGTGGATCCGTTGATGCCGGCCAGGGCGACGCAGTTCTACGGCGGCGACCTCGACGGGATCATCGAGAAGCTCGACCACCTCACCGAGCTCGGGGTGAACCTCCTGTATCTGACGCCGATCTTTCCCGCGGCGTCAAACCACCGCTACGACGCGTCCAGCTTCGACCGCGTGGATCCGTTGCTCGGCGGAGACGACGCGTACATCCGGCTCGTGGAGGCGGCGCACGCGCGCGGCATCCGGGTGATTGGCGACCTCACCAGCAATCACTCCGGCGATCGCCACGACTGGTTCGAAGCGGCGTACGGGAATCCTGGAGCACCGGAGGAGGAGTTCTACTACTTCACGGACGCCGAGAACACCGAATACGAGTGCTGGCTCGGTGCGAAGAGGCTTCCCAAGTTCGACTGGTCGTCTGAGGAACTCCGCCGCCGTTTCATCACCGGTGACGCCTCGGTCGTCAAGAAATGGCTGAAGCCGCCGTTCAACGCGGACGGCTGGCGCGTCGACGTCGCGAACATGACCGGCCGACTCGGGGACGTCGATCTGAATGCGATGGTGCGGCGGCTGCTGCGGGAGACCATGCTCGCTCTCAACCCCGACGCGATCCTGCTCGGCGAGTCGACGAACGACGCGACGAGCGATCTGCAGGGCGACGGCTGGCATGGCGCGATGACGTACCCGTCGTTCACCCGGCCGCTCTGGGGGTGGCTCAGCGAGCCGAAGGGTGAGCCGTATCTGAACGCCCAGGGCGAGGAGGAGGCCGATCCCTGGTTCTTCGGCATCCCAATCGGCGGTATCCCGCGGTACACCGCGCGGGACTTCGCGGCCGCCGTCACGCGCTTCACCGTCGGCATCCCGTGGCGTGTGCGGCTCGGCAACATGCAACCGCTCGACTCGCACGACACGGGCCGCTTCGCGACCAATGCCGCGCCGGGCGCCGTTCCGGTGGCGGTGGGGCTGTCCATGACGATGCCCGGAGTGCCGATGCTGTTCGCCGGTGACGAGTTCGGCCTCGTCGGCATCGACGGCGAGACCAGCCGGACCCCGATTCCCTGGGACCAGAAGTCCTCACCGCATGTCGCGGAGCGCATTGCGCTGTATCGCGACCTGGTCGCGCTCCGACGGAAGCATGCCGTGCTCGGCACCGGCGGGATGCGGTGGCTGCACGTCGACGACTCGGCGCTGCTGTTTGTCCGCGAATCTGCCGATGAATCGGTGCTCGTCCTGGCAGCCAGGGACGGGGCAGACGTTGCGCTGCCGCTAGGCGCGCTCCCCGGGGTCGAGGCGGCGCAGCCGCTGTTCGGCGATGCCGTGCTCGATGGAGCCAAAGACGGTTCAGGCCACGTCTCGGCGTCCGGGGCGTCGTTCGCCGCATGGTCCCTTCCCGGCGTCGCGCTGCCGGGGGTGCGCGCATGACCGCCCCCGAGCGTTTTGAAGAACTCAGCCGCGGCCTCGCCGAGGGCGTGCGAACGCGTGACGGGCTGATAGGGCTGGTCCTGCTCGGATCATCCTCCGATGAGGGCCGTCATCGTCGGGATGAGTGGTCGGATCACGACTTCTTCGCTCTCACGGCGGCGGGCCGAGGAGCGCAGCTGCGCCCCGACCTGTCGTGGCTGCCCGACCGCGACCGCGTCGTGCTCACGGCACGTGAGGGTGAGATCGGATTCGTCGCGGTGTACGACGACGCGCACGTCTTCGAGTTCGCTTACTCGGATGCCGAGGAACTGGCTGGAGCCGTCGCCGGCGAGGCGACGATCCTGGTCGATGACGCGCATGGCACGACGGCCGGACTCGTCGAGCGGGCCCGGGCTCGCGCATCTGCGGCAGACGGCCTCGATGCCGTGAACGATGCAAAGCTGGTCCTCGTGAAGCTGCTCATCGGCACTGGCCGCGTGCGCCGAGGAGAGGTACTGAACGGTGGCATGTTCATCCGCCAGTGGGCGGTGGGGCATCTCGTCTCCGCAGTCCGCGGGCGGCTCGCGGACTCCTCGACGAGTCTCCGCGACCGGATCGATCCCGTGCGCCGATTCGAGCGGGACTTCCCGGAGTTGGGTGCGCGCATTGCGGACGCGGTGGCGCAGCCGGCCGACGACGCGGCGCGTGCACTGTTCCAGGTGCTGCGGGGGCTGGAGGACGGCTGGGCCGAGTTTCCGAGCAGGGCGGCGGATGTGGTGGCCAAGCGCCTCAGCTGGTGAGGAGGGCGCTAGACCGGGCAGGTCGTGTTCGCCACGGGGTCGAACACGGCCATTGTCGTTTACGCGCTGCTTGCCTTGGCCGCGACCCACCCGGCGACCTCGGCAGGGGTGGTCGGCTTCGTGGGCATGTCCGACACCGCCCTGATGCGACTGCCAGCGGGCGTCCTACGGCTGACTCAGTCAGGACCCGGTGACTCGCCGGCTAGGCTCGCTCCTCGGCGGGTGACCGTGACCGCCCGCGCCACCCCCTTCCGGGTAGTAGAACGGAAGGGAGCTTGGTGATGCAGCGCGCTCGTCGACACGACCCGCACCCGACCCCGTGGGAGGTGCCGCTCGCGGTCGTCGTCGGATCGATCCTGCTTGTGGTTGTGGGCGCCCACGTCGGCCGCGGGATCGCCAACCTGCTCAGCGCCGGGTGGTGGGAGTTCCCGGACCGGACGCTCCTGTTCACCAGCCTCCCGGGTCTTCTTGGGGGCGACGCGTCCGCGGGCCTGACCGCGAGGCGGCAGACGGTCGCGTCGCCTACCATGCTGTGGGCCTGCATCGCCGCCGTCGAGCTGGCCATCCTCGGGCTGGTCGTCGCCGGGATCAGGGCCGGCCTTCGGCTCTGGGGCCCCTCCAGGGTGCAGGGCGTGGCGACTCGGGAGGAGGCGGAGCGGCTGCTCGGCCGGTCCCGGCTTCGCCGCCATGCGGCGATCGTCCGCCCCGACCTGTACGGCAAGGGCCGGGGACAGGCATGAAGTCCGTCACCCTCATCCGGCGAATCGACCCGGCAGCGATCGGCTGGCCGCTCGGCCGGGCGCACGAGCCGCGCGGCGGGGACCTGTGGGTGCCGTGGGATCGCACCGCTGGGGTCATCGGACCGCAGGGCTCGGGCAAGACCCTCGATCTGCTCACCCCAGCCCTGCTGGCCGCGCCCGGCGCTGCGCTGGTCACCCTCACGAAGCTCGACGACCTGCTCCTGACCCTGGCCGCCCGCTCCGAAGACGACCGGCCGTGCGTGGTGCTCGACCCGTTCGGCCTCGCCCCCGGGGTGCCGGAGCTGGTGTGGGACGCGATCGACGGCTGCGTGGATCCGATGGTCGCCGAGCGGCGTGCGAAGGCGTTCACCGCCGGCACGGTCAAGGGTGCCGTGCAGGTCGGCCAGGGCGATGACGCGGCCCGGTTCTACGCGGCCGAGGCCGCCAAGGTGCTGCAGGCCTACTTCCACGCCGCGGCCCTGACCGGCCGCACCCTCGAGGACGTGCTGCGGTGGGTCGCCAACCCCCACGCCTCCGCGCAGCCGTCCGAGATCCTGCGTGAGCACCCGCACGCCGCACCGTTCTGGCACGGCCTGCTGCACGGCGCCCTGCACGGTGACGACCGGACCGCCGGCAACACGATCACCACCGTCCAGCAGGCGATGAGCCTGTTCTTCCAGCAGGACATCCGCCGCCGCTGCGTCCCCCGGCCGGGTCACCCGGCCACCGACATCACGAAGCTGATCGAGGCCCGCGGCACGATCTACCTGCTCGGCCGCGAGGACCCCTACGCGTCCGCGTCCCCGCTGATGACGGCGCTGGCGGAGCACGTCCTCGACACCGCCCTCGCCCTGGCCAACCGGTCCCCGTGGGGGCGGCTCTGCCCGCCGATGCTCGCCTGCCTCGACGAGCTGCCCTCCACCGCGCCGCTGCCGACGCTGCGCACCCGGATGGCGAACGAGCGCGCGCTCGGGATCTCGTTCATCTACGCCGCGCAGACCTGGCGGCAGCTCGCCGCGATCTTCGGCGAGCAGGAAGCCCGGGCCCTGTTCGGCCTGAGCAACGTGCTGGTCATCTTCGGCGGCTCCAAGGACGTCGCCTTCAACCAGGAGGTCTCCGACCTCGTCGGCACCACCCGCGTCAGGCGCACCACCTGGCAGAGCGGCAGCAGCGGCAGCAGGGGCGGGCGGTCCACCTCCGGCGAGGACGTCCCGATCCTGCGACCCGAGGAGATCCGCCAGATCCCCGACCGCCACGCCCTGGTCGTCGCCGAGAACGGCCGACCGATCATCGCCCGCCTCAGCCGCTGCATCGACGGCAAGGACGGCCGGCGCCTCCTGACCGACCAAGCCCGCGCCCGCGACGAGCTGGCCACCGCCCGCCGCACTGGCACCACCCCGGCCGCTCGGGCCGCTGACGCGCTGGCCGAGGCACGCCGGCGAGGACTCGCACCAGAGAGCACCGATTCGTGGCGCTGACCCCGCCACCCTCGCCCGGCGACCCCGGCCGGTCCCTTGTCATGCCCTTCCCCGAGGTCGGCCCGCTGATGCGGGTCGCCTACCGCGAGCTGGGCATCCTCGCAGGCGGCAGCGAGCAGCAGATCCGCGCCCTCGGTGACCCGGCGCGGCTGCCGCGGCCGTGGGACCCGGCCACCTGCCGCCACCCCGACCTGCGCGCCGAGGTGTGGGCCTGGCTCGACGCCGTCGTCGAATGGGTCAACCACGAGCACCTCTGGGACGCCACCGCGGTCATCCCGCCGTGCTGGCCCCACCACCCGCACCTGATCCGCGAGCTCGCCGTCCTGGCCGACCAGCGCCGCCGCGCCGGCGCCGCCCTGACCAGCGACCTGCTCGAGGACTGGCACCGCTCCACGTTGCCCGGCTTCCTCGACCGGATGCGCGCCCGCCTGCGGAACCACTGCGACGAGGGCCACCAGGTCTGGCCGGCCAAGGGCCGCCACATCCGGCACACCGATCAAGCCTGCCGGGCCGAACGAGCCGAGGCGTTCACCGCCGACGTCAACACCCTCGACGAGCACAGGGCCAGTCCGCGACGGGCCTTCTCCGTCGTGGATCTCGACACCGGCGAGGTCCACGCCGACACGTGGTGACCTGACGGCCCGTGGAGGGTTCGTCAGCGGGCCTGGGGCCCACCCGAACGGGCGGGACCCCCCACGGGTGTGCGGCGCTCCGCCACGCGGGCCCGCGCCGCGTGCCGCTCGGACGCCACCGTGTCCGTATGCCGCCGGGCTGGCTCCCCGTGGCCCTGTCCCATCCGGGCCCGGACCTCGCGCAGCCCAGCCAGGTGCTCCTGCGCGACCGCGCGGGGGTCGGCGTTCCACGCCCGGGCGGCGCCGAGCAGAGCCCGTCGGACCGTGTCCGGGTGGGCACCCGTCGCCGCGGCGATGTCGCCCACCGCCGGCTCCCACACGGCGCTCGGTCGTGCCGCGACGATGGCCGCGGCAGCCTCGACCGCCTGCTGCCCGGGCAGGTTCGCAAGCCGCTCGTGGACGAGGACCTGGCCGAGCGGCCGCGGCATGCGCAGCAGCGCGGACAGGCCTACCGGGCCCTCCGCGGCGAGTACCTGCGCCGGGTCGGTCCCGTCGTCGAGCCGCACCGTGAGCGGCTCTGCGCCGTGCTGGGCGAGCAGCCAGTACGCCCGCTCGGCCGCCATCCAGCCGGCGACGTCACCGTCGGTCGCGACGACCGGCCTGGTGCCCGCTGAGATGGCGAGGCCGACGAGCTGCCTCGCCTGCGCCTCGGTCAGGGCGGTGCCGAGCGGTGCGACCCCGATGTGGCTGCCGCCGGTGGCGAGGGTGACCGCGATGGCGTCCATCGGGCCCTCGACGAGCACCGGCACCGCCCCTGCATCGCGGAGCCGGGGGAGGACCCCGTAGAGCTGGGCGCACTTGTGGAACAGGGGCGTGTCGGCGGTGTTGAGGTACTTCGGGCCCGCGTTGTCGGCGTCGGTCAGGTGGGGGTGGCGGCGGCCGACGAAGCCGAGCACGTGCCCGTCGTCGATGATCGGCAGCATGGCCCGGTCGCGGAACCGGTCGATGAGTCGCCCGGTCCGGGCGATGGTGGCGACACCGGTGAGGGTCATCTCCGCGTCGGTGACGCCGAGGGAGCGCAGGTGCTCGACGAGGCCGGTCCACCCGGCGGGGGCGTAGCCGGGCCGGTAGGCGGCCCCCAAAGCGGGGTGCCCGGCCAGGTCTTGGTGGAAGCGGGCGGTCAGGTACTCACGGGCCCAGCTTCGCTCGAACCGCGCCCGGAAGAACGCGAGGCTCAGCTCGTTGACCTCGACCATCCGCTCGCGGGGGACGGGGCAGTGGTCCCACTCGTGAGCCCGCTCGAGCAGGTGCTGGATCTCGGCCTCGGACGGGTCGAGCAGTCCCATCGTGTCGCGCACCAGCCCCGTGAGCTGCAGCTGCGCCTCCACCGCTTCCACCGCAGCCGTCAGCGGCGGCGAGCCGTGCTGGGCCAGCGGTTCCTGGCCTTCTTCATGGCCGGTGAGGTAGTCCTCCCACTCCGCGGCGGTCGGCGCGTCGGCGGGCGGTTCGACGTCGACGAGCAGGTCCTCCGGCGGGATCCCCTCGTCCTCGCTCTGGTCCTGGTGTTCGGGCGCGGTCGGCTCGGCCAGGACGGAGATGCGCCAGACCATGGCGTGGCACTCGTCGACATCGACGCCGTCCAGGTGGCGTCCCGCGGTGTCGAGCAGGTCGTCGATCCGGTTGCCGCGAGCCAGCGCATGGTCGACGGCCGTGACGAGGGCCGGCCACCACGCGCTGGTCTGGATGGCGGCGGCGCGGTCGGCTCCGACGTGCGCGGTGAGTCGGTCGACCCAGGGGGCGCTCATCCCGCCAGATGGGTCAGCGGTGGTGGCGACGGCGGGCTCGACGTGGTGGCTGATCCGCCACCACAGCGCGGCCGCGGCGTGGTCGTCCGGCAGGGCTCCCTGCGCCGCCACCCGCTCGAGCAGGGCTCTCGCGTCGACGCCGGCACGGGACAGTGCGGCGAGCCGTTCGGCGAGGATGGGCGCGAACTCGTCGCCTGTCCCTGCGGGCGCGACCCGCCGCAGCAGCGGCGCCCACTCGTCCATGGCGGGCGCGTGCCCGGCAGCCAGGTGCGTGTCGAGGTCGCGCTGCCAGAGCGCCGGCGCCTTCGCGAGCTGGCGCGGCCCGGTCGGCCGGCGGTCCGCCTCGGGGACCTGCATCGCAGCCCGCCACACGTCAACCTCTGCAGCCAACGCGGCGTCGACGCGCCGCCCCAGCCCGGTCGCCCACCCCGGTGTCTCGGCTGTTCCGGCCGCGGCCCGGACCTGCGCGGCGAGATCCCCGACGAGCCCGGCGCGGCGGGTGAGGTACTCGCCCCACACCGGATCCGACGCCAGCCGAGCGGGAACCGCGGGCACCCAGGGCAGCGGCGCCAGTCCTGTCATCGGGCCCGCGTTGCGCAGCCCGGAGTCGTCCAGGCGCCAGTCGAGCACGGCCGCCCGGTCGCCCGCGGTGTCGAGCTCACGGCCGTCGATCGCGGCCCGCAACGCCCCGCCCGGGGCGGTCCCGGCCGCGCCCAACAGCAGCAGGTGCGCGCGCAGCGTCGGCCACGCCGCCTCCTCGCCCACCCCAGGCACCAGGGCCTCCGCGGTCGACTCGACCGACGCGACGGCCTCGGCTCCGAGCGTGTCCTCGGCAGCGGCATACAGTGCGTCGACGTACCGGGAGGTGGCCTGCCCGAGCAGCACGGCCGGGTCGGCTGCCTCGCGCAGCAGGGTGCTGGCGGAGGTGGGGGAGTCGTCACGGGCGAGTACCGTCTCGAGCAGGTCGGTCGGGGTCGGTGGCGCGATCGTCTCGGGGCGGATGACGGTGTGCGGGTCCCCGTCGCCGACGACCTGCAGGTACACGTGGTTCGCGTGCCGGCCGCGAGTCAGCATCGTGTACAGCTGCTGCCGCGACTCGGCGCCGGTCGCCAGACCGTGCACGACATCGACCGACACGCCCTGCGCGCCGTGGACCGTGGTCGCGTAGCCGAGCTCGGTCGAGGCGGTCACGTACGGCGCGGGCAGGGTGACCAGCCGCCCCGTGCGGGTGTGCTGCACCGACAGCCCGCCATCCGCGCCGACCGCGCGGACGGTCCACCGGTCCCCGTTCTTGACCCAGTCGGTGGCCGAGATCCGCAGCCGCCGCTCGTTGGAGCGGGTGATGATCAGGTCCCCGACGGACGCCTCGTTCCCGTCCGCCAGCCACACCGCCCCCTGCTCACGGTTGGTGTCGCGTATGCCGGCGGGCTCGGCCCCGCGACCCCGCCCGCTGCGTGCCGGGCCGGGTGCAGGTCGTGGTGCAGGGCTGGTCTCCTGGGTGAGGCGGTGGGCGCGGGCGCGCTGGTTCAGCTCGGCGACGAGCTCGCGGGTGGGGGCCAGCATGATCGCGTCGCGGCCCGCGGCGCGGTCGTTCTGCCAGGCGGTGAACACGTCCTCGGTCATCGTCGCCAGGTCGCCGACGTGGACGCGGCCGTGGTCGAGGTAGAACCCGAGCGCCTCCGGTCGCCCGTCGCGCAGGGCGAGGGAGGCGGCGCCCTCGGCGGGGTCGGCGAAGCGCATCAGCTCCGTCAGCCGGGTGGCGCCGTGGCTGGCTTCGATGTCGCGCAGCACCCCACCGGCGCCGATCGCGGCGAGCTGCTGGTCGTCGCCGATGAGGCGGACGCTGCCGCCGCGGCCGACGACGAACGCGACGGCCGCGTCGAGGGAGAGGGTGTCGGCCATGCCGGCCTCGTCGATGACGACCAGCGTCCGTGGGCCGATTCGGGCCGCCCATTCGGGCAGGTCGTCGTGCTCGATGGACCAGACGAGCTTGGCGAGGGTGTCCGTGCTGGCGCCGGTGTGCTCGCGCAGCGCGGCGGCCGCGGCCGCCGACGGCGCCAGCCCGATGACGTCGCCGCCGGCGTCGGTCCACGCCCCGGCGAGAGCCCGCATCGCGGTGGTCTTCCCGGCCCCGGCGGGCGCAATCGCCAGTTGCAGCCGCGCGCCGGAGGTCGCCATCGAGCGCACCAGCGCCGCCTGCCCGGCGTTGAGGGTGGTGCCGTTCGCGGTCGCCTCGAGCAGCGCCAGGTCTACGCTCGCAGCCCCGGCGGCATACCCGTCCGTGAGCCCGGCCGTGGCGACCAGCCGCTGCTCGGCGGCCAGCACCCGGGCCGAGGTGTACTGGTCGGCGCCGGCCACCGTGTACACGCTTGCCCCGTCGCGCCGTCGCAACGCAGGCGGCTCGACAAGGCCGTCATCGGGGCGAGCGAGGGACACCGAGCCGCCGGTCAGGACCCGCTCGACGACCCGGTCCACAGCCCGCTCCGACTCACCCGCGGCCAGGCCGGCGGCGCGGACCCGGCGCTGTGCCTCGGCCCGGACGTGCCACAGCTGCCACGTCGCACGGCGCGCCTCGACCGCTTCCACGACCTGCTGCGCGGCCGCCTCGACCCACGCGTCGTCCACCCGCACGGGCCGCTCGGGCTCGCGGGACAGGGCACGGAGAGCCATGCTGTCGAGCTGGTCGGGGCCGCCGAGGACCTCGATCGCCTGCGCCCGCCACGCCTGCCGCTGCTCCGTGAGGCTGCGCGGCTCGTGCTTCGCCTCACGGGTCTCGAGGGTGGCCTGCTGCGCCAGTTGGATCGACTCGACCGGCGTCGGCGGCCGCCCGTGCGTGGCCTGGAAATCGGCCGCGAGCTCGCTGCGGCGCGCCTCGATGCTGAGCCGGCGGGAGGACCAGCGCTCGTTCAGCCGCGGGTCGACACCGACCACCTCGCGCACCGGCCGCTTGCGCGCGTCCTCGTGCGGGCGCTCCGCGAACGTCACGCCGAGGTCGGCGCGCAGGTGCTGCTCAAGGGCGGTGTTGTACGTCTCCGACGCGGCCACGGTCGCCTTGAACAGCACCCGCCCGTCGATGCTCAACCACCGCCCGTCAAGGGTCTGGACCTTGTTCGCGACCGCGACGTGCGTGTGCAGGTCCGGGTCACCGGCGCGGGAGTCACGGTGCGTGAACGCCGTCGCCACCAGCCCCTGCACGTCGACCTGACGGACACCGTTCGTCCCGGTCCGGGTGAACAGCGAGTGCTCCTCGATGAAGGTCAGCGCGTCCTTGACCGCGGCCTGATGGGCCCGCTCGATCCGCGCCGCGATCTCGGGGGAAGCGATCGCCCACAGCGTGCTGACCGACTTCACCGGGGAGAAGGTCAGGTCGTAGCCGGCCACCGCGTTCGTCCGCGGCCGGGAGTGCTTCGCGATCGTCGCGGCGACCTCACGGGCGTCCTCCGGGTCCCGGCCGTGCTCGGCGCGGAACAGCTCGGTCGCGACCTCGGTGCGGACCCGAGCCCGCTCCTCCAGGGTGACAGGCGAGTCCTGGGGGAGCCCGGCGTCCGTGTTCAAGGCGGCGATCCGCTTGGCGACCTCGAGCCGGAACGCGCTCACGTCCCCGGCGTAGACCTTGTACGGCTGGCCCAGCCGGGTGACCGCCTGCACCCGCTCATCGGTCGCGTCCCCGTCGAGTCGAGCTCGGCGCTCGTGCGCCAACGGGTGGTGGCCAGACCCGAACAGCGCCTGCATCTGCTCCGCCGTGACGAGGTCCCCGGCGGCCAGGCCCTCGATCCCGGCCAGACCGGAGCCCACCCACACCCCCGGCGATTCGCCCTTGGCGGTGTAGTAGCTCGCCAACCCGGTGTGACCGCGCTCCGTCGCGTCCAGGGCAGCCACCTGCCGGGTCAGGTAGTCATACCCCGACCCCGCGGTCAGCTTGTGGATCGACATCGTCACACCCGCCCGAAGGAGGCCGCGGCCTCCCTGCGGTCACCGCATCAGATGCAACTTCGGCCAAGGTGGCCCCGGGAATGCAAGAGGTGTGTGGGACAGGGGGTCGGTCGTTTCGCGGCGGGGTACGCGAAACAATGTCCGTCGCGATGACCGTGTGAGGGTCCGGGCAGCCTTCGGGATGGGGAGAGAACCTCGAAAGGAGATCGGCATGGGGCAGCAATCAATGCGGCAAGCCGCTCGACGAGCAGCCCTCGACGCTCAGGCTCAACGCCGACGCGAACGCGCTGAACGGGACAAGCGCATCGAGAACCTCGCCGTCGACGTCCTCGCCGCCTTCGAGGAGCGCAAGGCCGCCATCGCCGACTGCGAGCGACGCGCCGGGCGCGCACTGCAGAAACTCACTGGGGATGAGGGCCTCTCGGTTCGGGAGGCGGTCGACTGGTGCGGCGCCGAACTGAGTGTTCGCGAAGTATCGAGACTGCTCAGGGCATGCGACAACGACCAGCCCTAGTTACGAGAGGCGTAAGCGCGGGGCAGCGCATCGCTGCGTACGAAGGCCCGGCCGCCGGAACGCTACCTCCTCGCGTGATCCCGGCCGGAGCCTGTCAACCTTCGTAGTCGACGTTCCGTGGGTCCATGAGCGTGGTGAGGAAGCTGAAGCGCTCAGTCTCCTCGAGCGACCCTGAGTTGCCGTTCCACTCGTATGTCTCGATCCAGGCAGTCCAGCTCCATTCAGCGGGCTTGACCTCCCCAAGCGATTCCGCGAACTCATCGCATTTGTCGCAGTCCTCGTCGTCATGGTCCGTGCACCGGAGCGGTCCGGGCGCCACGTATCCGTCTGTGGTGAGGTATGCCATTGGCGGCCACACGATGTCGAACTGTTGGTTGTCTTCCAGGAACCGACCCCATGCCTTTTGGTAGGCCGCGAGGATCAAGATCTTGTGAGCCTCGGTCCACTCAAGGTCCGGCTGAACCGCGGAGTCCTCCGGCGGCCAATACCCGGTCCATCCACCCGCCCCAACGTGCATGTACGCGCCACGATCCCGTTTGCGCAGGTCCGGCAGCGGGAAGCCGTCCGGAAGCGACGAATCCAGTACATGGCGGCTGATGAACCAGCCATCTTCGTCTAACTCACTCACGCGTTCACTTCCTTGCGGAACTCGTCGTAGGTGCCGGCGAGGTATCTGACGAGCGAGGCTTGGAAGTCGGGGCGGGTGAAGAAGAGGTCGACGAGCACGCCGTTCTTGTCATGCCGGTCGATGAGAAGTTCCTTGACCTTCTGCTCGAGCACCATCTCGGTCTGGCTGCGGTCGTTGTCCAGGGCCACCCTTCGCATCTCTCGTTGCTGACCACGGACGGGCGCAGGTCGAGGTCGGCGAAGTCGGCCAGGACGGCATACAGGAGCCCGGCGCGGTCCAGGTGTTCGAGCTTCGGGTCGAAGTCGTAGGCCTCCATCACCCCGTACGCCTCGGGGGAGAGCTTGCGAATGTAGGAGCGGAGGTTGTCCGCGAGGGCCTTGTCGTCGCTGAGCAGCGTCGGGAACGTCAGAGGTGAGGTGTTGTAGAAGCGGTGGCCGGCCTTCTTCTTCAGCAGCGCGGCCTGGCCCTCACCGATGCTGGCCATGCCCGCCGCGGCCCCGAGGACCGCCTGCTTCGTCGGGGCGAGGACCGCGTCCATGCGGCGCAGGACGAGCAGCGGCAGCATCACCGAGCCGTACTCATGCTGCTTGAACGTGCCACGCAGCTTGTCTGCCACCTTCCAGACGAATGCGACCTTGTCCTCAAAGCCGATCGGTGTCATCTGGTGGGGTCTCCAGTCAGTTCGCCATGGGGGATTGCAGCCAACGTAGTGGACTCTCGATGGGACGCGAGCCGGGGATGGCACACCCGTCTGGAGGCGGTTCGTCACGGCGCCAGCAGCCGGCGTCTCAAGGTGCGCACCCTGATCACGACGCGAGGCATTCGGGCACCCGCCCGGCGCCACGGCATACGGCACGCCGTCGGCAGGCGCCACAGCGACCCCCCTTCGGTCCGCGGAACCCAGAGGGCCCGGGACGGGCTGTTCGGGGGCGCGGGGCCCGCCCTGACAGGGGGATGGAGGGCGGACCCCACGCGGCAAGCCCGTCGTGACAGGGGAGACACGACGGGCTGCGGCCTCAACATATCGCCATTCCGCCCGGTCACTCGCCGGGATCGCCGAACGCCCAGACGTCGATGGACTGGCCCGTTCCTCGGATCTCGGCGGTGATCGCCCAGACGGGTTGAGCGCCTTCGGTCGGTTGAGGCCTGCCACACCTGGCACGACTCCCCGACCCGCGAAGGAGCGACCATGCCCGACTCGACATCAACCACGCAACCCACGGATAGCGTGGCCATCTTGGCCCGAGTGGCCGACCGGTTGGAGGCGACGGCCCGGAAGCTGTGGGCACGCGCGGAGGCCGAGGGGCCGCTCTCCGCGACCTACACCAGCGCGCAGGACCTGTCCCTGACCGCAGAATTCGCCGCCGGACTGATCCCGCCCGAGGCGAAGGTGCCGGAGGTCGGGCACGTGGCTGCCTCCGGGGATCTCCTTACCGCGGTGACCGAGGCTGAGTCGCTCCTGCGCACGATCCCGATAGAGGCATTGCCTCCTGGGTCGTCGCAGTTGGTGGTGGCCCTCGCCGATCTGGCAAGAGAGGCTCGCCGATGAGCGCCCGAGACGGGCGCAGCGTCGGGGAGCTGCTCCTGCAGGCCGACACGGAGAGTCGGGGGCTGCTCTTCGACGTCTCGGGCGACGACGCGCCCGAGATGCTGCGCACCTGGGGCGAGGTCGTCCAGAACGCCGCCGAGCTCTGGCAGGCCCTGCCCGTGCGTCCCCGAGGTGGGACCGCAGATGGGCAGCTCATGGCCCAGCTGGAGGCCATCTCCCAGGGCATGCACCGCACCCGGCTCCGGCAGGGCTGGCCCGGCGACGGGGAGCCGGACCAGCGCCTCCTGGGGATCGCGGAGGCATTCGGCGCGGCCCGCGACCTGGTGGCCGCGCACGCGAGCTTGCGAGCAGGAGTGCAGTCGCTCGAGCAGGCCCGGGACGTGCAGGCGGCCCGAACCCGGATAATGCACACGCTCTACGTGAGCGCGCACTCGGTGTCCGTCGCAGTCCGCGAGCATATCCGCGACCTGCAGCAGATGCCGCGAGTGGAGCAGCAGTCGACCCGTGCCACGCGCGGCATCCCCCGAGGGCAGGACGCGCTGGACCGCCTCACCGCGTTCGAAGAACTCGCAGGCAGCTTCCTCGGCGGGCGCCTCGTCCGCTCTCTCGAGGGGGAACATCGTGAGGGGTATGCCGGGCTGGCTCGGCTCGGCGACGCCATCGCCCGGTGTGACCTGCAGGCCCGCCGGACGCTGGCCGCAGAGGCGACGCCGGCGAACCTGTCTGCGATCGCGCGGACCCAGGCGACGGTCAACCGGACCGCCCTGATCTTGGTGCGCGCCGCAGCGCACACCGGTGTGGCGGACCCAGTGATCTACGAGCAGGAGATCGCCCCGACGTTCGAGCAGGCCATCCGGGCGCAGAGCCACCTGGCCGGGCAGTGGGCATCGCTCACCAACCCCACGACACGCAGGGTCGACCGGAACCTCGGGTCGGTGGCTGAGCAGCTGCAGGCGGCCACGCGCGAGCTGATCCACGACAAGACGGCCCTGGCCGAACCGACCCTCATCGCGCAGCGCGCGGACCTTCGTGACCTACCGCCGGTCATCAAGCGCGCGATCGTCGGCGGATTCATCCTCTCCCGCGACATCCACGAGCTCACCGCCCACGGCACCTCGATCACCGCACCCGCTAAAGCCATGCTTGAGGTCGCCCGCAACGGCACGCGCGCTCTAGGGCCCGGCGACGACGACTCACTCGGTGACAGCCTGCACCCGAACGACCTGCAGCACAACCGGGTCCGTCCCCTCATTGAGCCCGTCCGGGACGTCCTCGTGCGCGACATCAACCAAGCGTCAGGGCGACAAGCCGGCGCCTCGCACTCCGTCCTTCTCATGTGGAGCTCGCGTGAACTCCTCGCACACGCCCCCGCCGCGGGCCGCGCCCGCCCCAAGGACCCGGCTCCACCCGTGGCAGTGACAGCGCCCAGAGGCCTGCGCATCTGACGCGCAATCCCCATCGCGGCCATCGAGAGCCATCAATTCACGTGTTGGCTCTCGATGGCGTATTCCCCCGAACGTCTGCCTGTCCTGGGCCGGTCGACTGGCGGTATGACGCAGGTTGACGGAACGACTCCGGGACAGGGTCCAGCCCGCCTCAGCCCGGTCGTGATCTCTGCCCGGTCCGTCGCCGTCAACGGCCAGCGAGTCCCAGCCCCCAAGCACCCTCCACGACACAGGCCCCCATCACGGGAGCACTGCTCGGACTAAACGCTACCCGGCCGCGACGTTGGTCTCATGCGACAGGAGGCGCGGACCGACGAGGAGGCCAGCATCTTCGACTACGTCCGATACGGCCTCAAGGAATTCGTCGGCCCGAGTCGGCGACACCGGCTGGCCGACCTCCCGTACCGAGCCCAGTTCCGCGCGCATATCCGCAGCCCAGATCGGTTGGCTGGCGGTCACCTGTGGGGTCAGCCGCCATCTGCGGCCGTGATGGCCTTGCTGATGCCGTGGGCGTTGGCGTCGAGGAGCACCGAGGGCGTTGAGCATGGTTCGTCGGAAGGATCAACAGCGCGGCGGGCGAGCCCGTGTCGACCGCGCTGAAGTCGGACCCGTGCTGAAGGATGGGCACCGTCACGTCGAAGGGCTCGTCATGGATCCGTTTTCTCTCCTCGTCGCTGCTGCGCCCAGCGTTGCTAAGGGCATCGGCAGCGTCGCGGGCAAGCAAGTCGCCGGCCTTCTCGGTAAGCGAACTCAACGACTCCGGGTCGCACGAGCGGTCTCTAGGCTGGCCGCCGCCGACGGCATTACGGTAAGCAGCCGGCAGCTGAACGTGTGGCTGAAGGCCGACGACGTGCGCCTCAGCATCGCCGTCGGAGATTCGGACTCTCTCCGCGCGTGTGCGCACAGATTGACGCCCGGCGACCTGCCGGCAGGCTCGAGCCCTGACCGGGCAAGCGCCCAGATTCTCCAGTTGGTGCTCGACGAGTCGCTGCGGCGGATGTCGCCCGGGGACGCGGAGGTGGCGTCGACGCGCCGCCTCGAGCATGCCATCCACGCCGCCCTCGAGCGGCGCGCCCTCCTGACCTCAGGCGGCGACGAGACCGCGTTCAAACTCGCACTCGACAAGCTTCATCCCTGGCGGGCGGGGGAGGCCGAAGGGCTCGAAGAAAGCTGGATCGGCTTCCGGGCACTGGTCATCACTTTGGCTGGCAACCGCGAGCGAAGGCCCTTGCTGCAGCACTGGAGCACCGAACCGCCCCACGGTCTCGTCGACGCGCCCGCAGGGGTGTGGTGCTGGTTCGCCTGCGTCGCAGCCGACTACGGTGCCAGCGACGCAGCGATTATCTTCATCAACAAGGGGGTCGAGCGCGGCGCCGACCCGTCGTACTGGTGGGCGCGGGCAGGCCTGACCGTCGGTACTGGCACGACGGAAGACACCGCACGCGCTCAGGAACTGTGGAAACGCTCGGTGCCAAAGCATCCGCTTGCCGCCGCCGGCGAGGCCATCTCCGTGGAGGATTACTCCGCCGCAGAGGCGTTGCTCGACGACTGGGCACCCGAGACTGCAAACGACCAGTCGATCAAGGCGATCCTGCAGACGGCTGCGGCCGCTGGCCGAGGCGACCTGAACCGAGCGATCGCCATCGGCGTCGACGGGTCGAAATCGCACCCCGAAGGAAGCGGCAACCTCCTGCGTACCGCGGAAGCGCTGTTGACCCGGGGCCACCACGGGCGCAGCCATCACCCGCTGGATGATTTCGCACGCGCGTACGAACTGGCCATCGCCGCACGCGACTCCCGACGCAGGTGGCTCGGGGACAGCGTCGCGCCGATCCTGACCGCAGTGAAGGCCTCCGCGCTGGCCACCGATATCGAGCGCGCCTGGAGGCTCACCCAAGCCGCACCTGACGGCACAGCACTCGCATACGAAGCAAGTGATGACCGCCTTCGCCGAGAGTCGGCAATCCTCGCCGCGACCATGGGCCGTCTCGAGAACGCCCAGGCACTAGCTCGAGCGCTCGGCGATCCGTTCGTCACCCACACTGTCGAGGGATGGACCGCATTCATCGAGGAAGACCCCGAGCGGGCGGAGGCGGCATGGCTGAACGCTTGGGCCAGCGCACCCGACGACACGGCCCGGCTTCAGACCGCCTCCTCGCTGGCACCGCTCGGACGGAGCCTGCCAGACCTGGGCACGCTGCCGGAGGGCTACAGCAAGGCGCTCGAGCGGATTCGCACCGTCCACGAGGTCATGAGCACGCCCGGCTCCGACCTGTCGCTGCTGCGAGCCCGCGCCTCGGAGTCTGAGGAGCTGACCGTGTTCCTAGCCGAGCGCCTGGTCGCCCAGGACAAGACGGCCGACGCGGCCGCAGTGCTCGAGGCCGGCGCGACCCGCTGGAACCACGCCCTGATGATGAAGATGGCCGCGGCGCGGTACATGGCGGCCGGCTCCTACCAGAAGGCGCACGACGTAGCCTCGACAGCGCTGTCCATGGGCGGTACGGCCTGGGCCGGCCGATTCGAGTGCATGTCCATCCAGTTCGACGCCCTCGAGTCCCTCGGCGAGTTCCAGCGGTCGCTGCCGCTCGCCCGCGAGATGGCCGTCATGGCCCCCGAGAACCTCACGATCCGCTGGGCGCTGGTCCACAGCCTCGTCCGCGCCGGAAAGATCCCCGACGCCTGGGCAGCGCTCACCTACAACGGAAGAGCCGCAGAGCCCAGCAACGCCGGCGACGCCCGGACCTGGATCGGGCTCGCCGCCGAGTGCGACGACAGCCCCGAGTTCGTCCAGCGGTCCCTGGAGATGATGAGCACCTGGCGGGACGAGCCAGACCTGGTGGGCGTCTTCCTCATCCAGATCTACTCCGGGCTCCGGCGCCACGAACGCGACGTCGCCGAGGCCGACATCGCCGAGCTCCACAAGGCCACCGACGAGTTCACCAAAGCCCACCCCGACAACGCGGTATTCAGGAAGTTCACCCTGGACGAGAACGACCTCCTCGGCTCGCTCACCGAGATCCTGAAAGAGACCGCGGCCGAAAACCCGGCGGTCAAGGGCATCCGCGAACGAGTCGAACGCGGCGAGCTGCCCCTGGGATTCCTCGCTGAGTTCTACGGTCGCCCCTACGTCGAAGCCTTCATCAAGCGCGGCGCCGGCCTCGTCTTCAGCCACCACCCGCCGACCGCGGACGTCGCAACTGCAGCCGCAACAGCCGCTCTCGGAGCCACTGTCGTTATCGACGGCTCCGCTGCCGCAACCCTCAGCCTCCTGGAACCGGGCATCGTCGACCGGCTTCTCGGCTCCTTCCTGACCGTCGAGACCACCGACTCGGCCTACCGGGACGCACTCTCCTCGCAACAGAACCTCAACATGCTCTCGACGATGACTCTCGGCTGGGACGCCGAGAACCAGCGTCCGCTGATGAACGAAACATGCGAGGGCGGTGTCGAAGCCCTTGCACGCCGAGCCGATCGCGTCGTCGAGCTGCTCTCCAGGTCACACCGTCGAGGCTGGCCCGGTCTGAAACGGTTCGCAAAGGTCGCTGGGGAAGGAACTTGGCTCAGCGCCCTCGACTTCGCCATATCCGAACAGCGGGCCTTCTGGTGCGACGACCGTTCCCTGCGTCAGCTCGCAGCATCAGAAGGGGCGCAGACCTTCGGAACCGTCGACCTCATCGCGGCACTCGGCGCCGCCGGGAAGATCGCCCCTGAGGTCGGCGCACCCGCGCGAGCCACCCTCATCGCTGCCTTCCACGTCGACATCGACTTCGACCCCACCGTCATGGAGCTCGCCGCCGAGGTCGACGGCTGGGAACCCAAGGGCGCAGCGGTCGCGCTCTCCCGCGTCCACTCCTGGCCCGTCCCGGCCGACTGCCTGCGGTTCGCCGCTGGCGCGATGGCACGCGTCGCGAGCAGCTCGCCAGCGGCGCTCGCCGGTTGGACCTGGTCGGTGGCCGTCGGACTGGTCCGCATCACCGACGGCAACGTCGAGGGCGCCTCGGAGAACGTTCGCATCCTCCTCAGCTACCTGACTTCACAGCCCTGGCTCCGGCCGGACACGTTCGCGTTCGTGCTGCAGGGCATCCGAGCGGCCACCGCCGAACTCCCCGGCATTACCGATCCGCTGCGTGCCGTCATGGAACGGATCTTCGCCGTCATCAGTGAGAAACACGGCGCGCCACAGGCAGCCGAGTTCCTGCTAATGCTCGTGGCCAACCTCGACGAGAAGGACCGAATCACCACAGCCGAAGTCATCCTCACGACGGACCACTAGCTGTTTCATCGCGGCATATCGTGGTCGTCTTGTACTCATCGCGGAACATGTGCGTCACCTTGGGCGCAGTGGGGCGCCCACAGTGGGCGGTACGGCGCTGTGCTCATCTTCGACTTCCACTTTGGCCACGTGGCAGAGGTTTCGGTCGACGCGCACTGCAGGCCAGCGCGTTCCGCCGTGCCGCAGACAACAGACATGAAGGTGGGAATCCCCCCCAAAGAGCCGACCTCGCGTCGATTCCAGCCCACGCCGTCGAGCCCGCCCTCGGAGCGAGAGCAGGCTGTCCGCTGACCCTCGGCAGGTGTGCGCACGCCCGCACCGAGGGCGACCCACGCCGGTTCGTGGGCCTGGAGGTCAATCACCGGGGCCGTCATCGTTTTGGTGTCGCGGCTGAGGGCCTGTCCAGCGCCGCGTGACTCCTCGCGGCTACCCAGCGGCACCACCACGACAGCCGAGCCGGGCGTGGCCGACCAGGGCCTCGGACCCCAACCCAAACGGGTGGAGCGATCTTGGACCCGGCCATGAGGCCCGGGGTCGAAGGGCGCGCGATGCAGCGCACTCGCGGCCGTTGCCGGCGGTCCTCGCCATGGAGGCGGCAGAGCAGGGCGGCATCAACCGCCTGGGCCCGATGTGCATAGGAACTCCCTTCAGCATCCCTAGGTTCAGAAACGCTGGCGGGCGGTCACTTGCCAGCGAATTCTTTTCATTGGATGCCGGGTGACCGCAGGGAGCCGGCCGGCCCCTTGGGGTGAGTGAAGGGTGCGACCCAACGTCGCGGCATCAGCCAAGGAGGAACCTTGAGCACGGAGACCAAGCAGAGCGAGGCGACGCTTCCGCCCCTGTGGACGATTCGGGACGTGTCCGTCTTCCTGGCCGTGCCTGTGGGAACCCTCTATCAGTGGCGCCACCGCGGTGACGGTCCGCCCGCGCTCCGTCTCGGCAAGCACCTCCGGTTCGACCCGGACAGCGTCCGTCGCTGGGCACTGGACCAAGCCAGCTGAGATGGCGAGAGTCACCCGCGACGCGCGCGACGGCCGCTGGCTAGCCCGTTGGAGAGATCCGGCGGGGCGGCAGCGGAAGAAGTCGTTCGACCGCAAGGTCGACGCGCAGCGGTGGCTCGACCAGCTCCGGGCGGAGATGCATCGCGGCCACTACATCGACCCGTCTGCTGCCAAGGCCGCGTTTGGCCCCTTTGCTGAGCAGTGGGCAGAGGGACTTCCTCATCTGAAGGCCTCGACCGCGAATCGCTATCGAGGCATCGTCCGGCGCCACATCGTTCCCAAGTGGGGGACGTGGCGTCTCGGGAGGATCTCCAAGAGCGACGTCAACGCTTGGATCGCTGACCTCGTAGGGACTGGGCTGCAGCCGGGGTCCGTCCGCCAGATCCACCGCGTGCTCAGCCTCATCCTTGACGCCGCTGTCGCCGACGGGCGCATCGCTCGCAACCCAGCTGCTGGCGTCAACCTGCCTCGCCAGGTGCGGGCCGAGCCGGTCTTCCTGACCGCCGAGCAGGTGCTCCGTCTGGCGCGCGCCGCTGGCGGCGACGAGCTGTGCGTCCTGACACTGGCTTTCACCGGTCTCAGGTTCGGAGAGCTCGCTGCCCTCAAGGTCAAGCGGTTCGATGCAGACCGACGTCGCCTTCAGGTTGCGGAGTCGTGCACGGAGGTGAGCGGCAAGATCGTGTGGTCGACACCCAAGACACACCAGTCCCGTTCTGTTCCGGTGGCCGGCCCATTGGCCGAGCGGATCGCCCACGTCGTCCGCACCAAGGGTCCGGAGGACCTCATCTTCACGGCTCCCGGTGGCGGCGTGCTCCGGCTCGGCAACTGGCGAGCCCGCGTCTTCGAGCCGGCCTGCCGCGCAGCAGGCCTGGACGGCGTCTCCCCGCACGACCTGCGCCATACGGCTGCCTCTCTGGCCATTGCGGCCGGGGCCAACGTCAAGGCGGTTCAACGGATGCTCGGGCACGCCTCGGCAGCCATGACCCTGGATGTCTACGCCGGCCTGTTCGGGGACGACCTCGACGCCGTGGGCGACGCCATGGGCTCACTCCTCGCCCAAGATCTCAGCTGATCAGATCCAGACAGACCAGCGTCTGACGCGATCGACGCTGCATCGGGTCTGTGTCGCCGCTGACGACGGGGAAGAGCCCACGCGGTTCAGGCGGGCCCGGGGCCGGGGGGAGCCGTCGAGGGGCACCCTCCGATACTTCGGCCCCCGGAAACCGCAACCAGTGGCGCACCCTCCGTGATCGCGCTGTGCCACAAATGTGCCACAGCGCCCCCGTGCGCCCCCCTCAGGATAGGTTCTGTGGCGGTGTAAAACCGGCTCTGACCTGCGCAAACGTGTGGTGGGCCCCGTCGGGCTCGAACCGACGACCGGCGGATTAAAAGTCCGATGCTCTACCCACTGAGCTAGAGGCCCGTGGTCCGGGAGGTTCCCCCACCGGATCACGGAGGGAGTCTACGGCGTCGCGCTCCGCGCTCGAAGTGGGGCATGGCCCCCGCCCGGGGTTAGCCTGCCGTGATGAGCGACAGCGAGCACCGCAGCCCGAGGCGGCCGGCGTTCTTCAGTCCCTCGGCCCTCGAGGCGCACGGCGGCGCGTACGACCCGACCGAGCAGATCCACGTGGCGCACGAGACGGCGATGGCGCTCGTCCACGCCGGTCGCGCGGCCGCCGACCCGGCCGTCACGGAGCGACTGGTGGCGATCGTCGACGAGATCGGGCTGTCCACGCTCGCCGAGCTGTGGTCGCAGCGCCCCGCTCGCAGCCTGCCGGGCACCTTGTGGCGCCTCTATGTCCTCCGTGAGTGGGTGCGCCGCGCTGCGGCGGACGCAACGCGCGAATACGCGGCGGGGATCCGCTTCACGGGCCCCAACCACGCCGTCGCCGGCGCTTCCGAACCGCCCGACCCGGACGGCATCAGCCGGCTCGTCGACGAGATCCTCCGTGGCGTCTTCAGTGGCGACCTGGCGGTCGCTCTCGAGCGGGCCGCGGCGTTCTGTCGGGTCGTGTCTGCGGGGCGGGCGGACATCTCGCCGGGCAGCACGTCGGCTGAGTACGCGGCGAACCTGCTGGGGATGGCCGAGGACCTGACGGCGTCGGCCCGGCTGTGGCGCGCGGGTGCTCTGGACTGAGCCGTCCTCAAGAGGTGTCGTATGCCGCTGGGCTCGCTCAGCGGCATACCTGGGCTCGGGTGGTGGGCTGGGTGTCAGGACTGAGGGCTGTGGATGGCGCTTTGGCGTTCCCGGAGACTCCACTTATTCTTGGGGGGCGTCGGGCCGCGGTAGCCCCGGGTCCCAAATTCAGCCGCTACGAGCGGCCCAGTGCCGAGAGGCGCTCCCGGCCCGACGCAGCAGACGTCCCGCAGGTCATCGGTCGAGGGTTGCCGGTTCGGGCTCCGATCCGGTCACTTCAACGTCGGCCCCGGCAGGGGGCGTTGAGTGGCACAGGACTGCGTGGGAGGTCATGTCCATCTCGACCGAGTAGCTCGCGCGTCGCGCCGGGGTCTCGAAGCCACAGAGGTCGCAGCGACCGAACATGAACGGCCCCCGCTCGAAGGGGCTCCACGATGGCACCGGAGGTGGGTCCGGCGCGCGCTCCGCGTCAGCGGCCATGGGGCCATGATGCCCGGTGACCACAGCCGGAGCGCAAGTCGACGCGTCAGGACGCTTCGTCCCCACAAGGCGTTGCGGCGATCTAATCTGTGTCCATGAGCGACGAGGCAACCAACGATCTGGTCGACGGAGCCCTCGCCGACGAGATCGAGCTGGTGAGCGACCTCGTCGTGGCGGCTTCCACGAGCCCTCGGCACTTCACGCCCGAGGAGGTCGACGCCCTGCTGGGGATCACGGGCGGCGAGGTCGAGGTCCCGTCGGACG
>Ga0209347_1000775_pt1 | contig 68391 bp, 56 predicted proteins | sample AutmiccommuBRH23_FD_187382 | JGI IMG/M metagenome (GOLD analysis project Ga0209347, IMG submission 187382) | Deep subsurface microbial communities from Mt. Terri, Switzerland - Autotrophic microbial communities BRH/23 (SPAdes) (version 2) | ecosystem: Environmental > Aquatic > Deep subsurface >... | reverse complement strand
ATTCGTCGTTGCTCGTACCCAAGGCACTCGCTGCGCTCGCGGGGCAGGCCCTCACTCATTTGGAATAACCAAACCACGTTCCTCGCGCCCAGTGTGCCCTTTGGGTATCGACTGGCGCTTTTTCAGGGGCAACAGCGGTGATGCCCAAACGTCAACAGACCCTAGGGTCTGCGGCCCGGCATGGGGAGGGTTTATTTCTCCAGCATGCTGCGCAGCATCCAGGCGGTTTTTTCATGGATCTGCATGCGCTGGGTGAGGAGATCGGCGGTGGACTCATCGCTGGCCTTGTCGACCACCGGGAAAATGGAGCGGGCAGTGCGGGCAACCGCTTCCTGGCCTTCCACCAGCAGCCCGATCATGTCTTCGGCGCTGGGTACCCCCTCGGTTTCCTTGATGGATGACAGTTTGGCGTAGTCCTTGTAGGTGCCGGGGGCGGGAAATCCCAGGGCGCGGATGCGCTCGGCAATCTGGTCCACTGCCAGGGCCAGTTCGTTGTACTGGGTCTCGAACATCAGGTGCAGGGTGTTGAACATCGGCCCGGTGACGTTCCAGTGGAAGTTGTGGGTTTTCAGATAGAGGGTGTAAGTGTCCGCCAGCAGGTGGGAAAGGCCGTCGGCGATTTTGCTGCGGTCGCTTTCGTTGATGCCGATATTGATATCGGAAACGTTGTTTTTCAGCTTCTTGGCCATGCTAACTCCTTGATGAACAATTGTCTGGAAGAGATGAACCGCTACCCGGAAAAATGCCTGGTTACGGTCAACAAGTATGGCGCTCCAGTCTAGTCGGGCATTTGACGGTGATCAATCGGATTGTAGTGTGTGTGATTGTCGGGATTGAGTTCGGTATTGAAAGGCGCTGTAGCCGAGTGGCTGTTCTTTGGTTATTGCTTTGCGGTTATTGCTTGGCGGTTACTGTTTAGCGGTTACTGTTTAGCGGTTACTGGTTGGCTACCTGTCCTGGCCGTTGGTCAGTGCCAGCATCTGTCCGTCTTCGAGGTGGTCTGGAAGTATTGCCATTGCAGGGGGTAATGCCCGCACAATGCCTGACAAGGGCCATCAACCTGAGTGCTGACAACGCCGCACAAGGTTGACATCTCAATGAGTAGGGAGGCATATAAAGGTGAGAATAAAGAGCGTTATTATCCTGGCCAATATATTGGTCGCCCTGCTGATTGCCGCAGCGGTGGCCTTGCAGGCTATCAATGACCGCGGCAGGGTTATCGACGCGGCCTATCAGGATGCCGAAAACCTTACCAATGTGCTGGCAGAGCATACCCGGCAGACCCTGTTCAGTCTTGATCTGGCTATCGGCAGCGTGGCGGAGACCATGGCCAAGGGCGATGGTCTGAGCGTGGAAGAGGTTCATCAGTTTCTCAGCAGTCGCCAGCAGCTTGCCTCGGGGACCTTCGGCTTTTACACGATGGATGTTGGTGGGCGGCTGGTGGCCACCTCACTGCGCGCCAGCCCCGATCCCATCGACCTCTCGGGTTATCCGGAATTCCGCTTTCACCGTGACAACCCCGCTGGCGGGCTGTTTATTGCCGCTCCCCGCAAGGGCGCGGTGGGCGATGCCGCGCAAAAATGGATCATTACCTTTAGCCGCCGTATCGCCAATCCGGATGGCAGTTTTGCCGGTGTGGTGGTGGCCGCGCTGTCGCTTGACTACCTGCTCGATTTTTACGATGTGCTGCGCCTGGGGGAGAGTGGTGCAGTGGCACTGTTCAGCCCCGAAGGGACATTGATTGCCCGCAGCCCCCACAATGAGGCGCACATGGGTCGCCATTACGAGGACAGTGGCCTGATGAAGGACATGGCAGCCAGCCATAACAGCGGTCTCTTCAGCGCTGTGTATCCGGCTGATGGTATGCGGCGCATTTCTGCTTACAAAGTGATTGAGGACAGCCGCGCGCTGGTGATCGTTGGCCTCGGTGAGCAGGAAATACTGGACCGGTGGCGTCGTGGCCTGATGTTTGATGTGGTGATCGGCAGCCTGTTTTTTGCCACCTTTCTGATTGCTTCCCTCCTGGTGCTGGGTTATTTCGGACAACGCCGCCGCTGGGAAGAAGAGCGCTCACGGCGACTTAAGCTGATTGCCGATGAATCCGCCGCGCTGCTCAAATACCGCGATGTGCCGAGTGTGCTGGGTCATATGACCGATACAGCACGGGTGCTCAGCGGCGCCCATCAGGCGGTCACCAGCCTGACCCGCGATGGCAGTTTTGCCCAGGACATCAATGCCGTTAGCCTGTCCGACAAGTATGCGGGCTGGCGCGATTACGATGAAGCTTCCGACGGCTCTGGAATCTATCGCCTGGTGTGCGAGCACAACCGGCCAATGCGTCTGACCCAGGCAGAGCTGTTGGCGCACCCAGCCTGGCGCGGTTTTGGCGATGCCAGTGATCGCCACCCGCCCATGCGCGGCTGGCTGGCGGTGCCCATTGTGGCCATGGATGGCAAAAATCTCGGCCTGATCCAGTTGTCCGACAAGGAATCCGGGGAGTTTACCGAGGACGACCAGAATGAGCTGGTGCAGCTTGCCAGCATCACTGCCGCCAGCATCGAAAACCTGCAGGCCATCGCCGACCGGGAACAGGCGCTGGCTGATGCCAACGCCGCCCGTCGGGAGGTGGAAAGCATTTTCACGTCCATATCCGATGCGGTATATGCCCTCGATAACGACTGGTGTTTTGTCTACCTCAATGCCGAGGCGGAGCGGCTGCTCAACCGCAGGCGCGAGGATCTGCTCGGCAAGTCGGTGTGGGATGAATTTCCGGAAACCCTCGACACGGTGCTCCACGGCGAATACCAGCGCGCCCGTGCGGACAGGGTGCCGGCCATTTTCGAGTTTTTCTTCCCGCCCCTGGCCACCTGGTTTTCGGTGCGTGCCTTTCCCCACGGCGGTGGGCTGACGGTGTATTTTCAGGACATATCACTGCGTATCGAAACGGAAGAGCGCCTGCGCCAGGCATTGAAAATGGATGCCATTGGCCAGCTCACCGGCGGTGTAGCGCACGATTTCAACAATCTGCTGACAGTGATACTGGGTGCCAGCGAATCGCTACAGGATTATCTGCAGCAGGCGCCGACGGGGATTCGCAGCCAGGCCGACGCCATCCACAAAGCGGGCGAGCGCGCCGCCGCCCTCACTCACCGGCTGCTGGCCTTTGCCCGCAAGCAACCCCTCGATCCGCGCCTGACCAGCATCAATACCCTGCTCGGCGATGTCGAAGACATGCTGCGCCGCACCCTGGGTGAAAACGTCAATATTGAACTGGTGCGCGGCAGTGGGCTGTGGAAGGCCATTGTCGATCCCCACGAATTGCAAAATGCCATTCTCAACCTCGCCATCAACGCCCGCGATGCCATGCCCGAGGGCGGCAAGCTCACCATCGAGACCGCCAATATGGCGGTGGATGCCAACTACGCTGACGTGCACGGTATCACCCCCGGACAGTATGTGATGGTGGCGGTGTCAGATACCGGCGCCGGCATGTCGCCCGAAACCGTGACCAGGGCATTTGAGCCATTCTTTACCACCAAGGATGTGGGCAAGGGTTCCGGGCTGGGGCTGTCCATGGTGTACGGCTTTGCACGCCAGTCCGGTGGCCATGCCAAAATCTACAGCGAGGCGGGCGAGGGCACCACGGTGAAGATTTATCTGCCGCGCGGTGACACTGACAGTGAAGCCGCCTACAGCGCCAACAGGCTGAATACCATTCTCCAGGGTTCGGAGTCGGTGTTGCTGGTGGAAGACGATGAGCTGGTGCGTGAGCACACGGTCAACTGCTTGCACAGCCTGGGTTACCGCGTGGATGCCTGCGAGGATGGTCACGATGCGCTGTCATTGCTCGACAGCGGCGCCCACTATGATCTGTTGCTTACCGATGTGGTGCTGCCTGGCGGTATGTCTGGCCGCGTGGTGGCGGAGAAAGTGACGCAGAGGGAGCCGAGCATCAAGGTGCTGTACATGTCGGGTTATACCGAGAACGCCATTGTCCACCATGGCCGTCTCGACCGCGGCGTCCATCTGCTTGGCAAGCCATTTCGTCTGGCGGATCTGGGGCGCAAGGTGCGCGAGGTATTGGACGGGAGTTGAGCAGGTCAGGTTGCCAGGCAGTCGCACTGCAAGGCGGCTGTTCCGGGGTTTGAGCGGGACTCAGCCCCCGGGTTTTTTGCCAGCAAAGACTGGTCAGATGCGATCAGTCGTCGCCCACAAAGGGCGCAGTGATGGCCCAGCGCTCGAGCATGGATTCCCGGCGGGTGACACCCGGTCTGGTCTCGCCAGCCGGGGTGGCCTCATCCTCGGGGTGGATAAAGGTCGGTCCATGGGGCAGCTCCCGCAGGCCGATGGCGGCAATATCGACGGGTTTGGGCACGCCGATATCGGGGGCATCCCAGCCGGGGATATTGGACTTTTTCATCTGCGCTCGCAGGGTGGGGCTGTCGACCACCGAAATCAGCAGATTGAGTACATCGACGCCCTTGTCCTTCCACTCGATCCACAGGGATTCGCCGAAATTCACCATAAAACCCTTGGTGCCGGTGTACATGCTGTATTTTTTGTTGCCGCCCAGCCCGGCCTGGGAGCCCACCAGTAACAGGCCGCCACGGCCGCGCTCCACCAGTCGCTGACCGAGCTTGTAGCACAGGTCGGTGACGGTGGTGACATTAAGGCGGACCAGCCCCTGCCAGGCATCGAGGGGCGCCTTGAGGAATTCACTGGCATAGGGTGGCGCACCGGCGTTGTAGATCACCAGGCCGAGGTCGAGATCCTTCACCCCTGCCTCGATGATGTCCACGGCGCCCTCGGTGGAGAGGTCTACGGCAATCACCCGGGTTTGCACGCCATGGTCATTTTCCAGTTCAGTTTGCAGTTCCTTGAGTGCGGATTCGCGCCGCGACAGCAGCACACAATTGATGCCCTGGGCCGCCACCTGGCGGGCAAACTCCGTTCCCACGCCGTGGGATGCCCCGGCAATCAGTGCCCAGGGGCCGTACCTGTCTTTCATGTTGGTCACATTAGCGTTGTTATTGGACATTATTCCTCCTGCGTGGAATGACTGATCTTTGCCGCGGCTGATGTTGAATGGTCGAAAGGTGCGCCCTCACAACTGTGCATTGGTGGCAGGGGCGGCATCCGTTAAAGGGTGTCAAGACTATGCGCCTCGGGGGAACGGGTCAAGACGCTTGTCTTAAATCGTCCAGAGCCCGAGCCAGCAGCGGGGTCAGGTCAATGCAGGCGGTTTCGTGGGGGATGGCATTGGTGCTCCAGACAGGGCTGATCCCGGCGTTGGCCATCGCTTCGACAGCGCCTGGGGCGAAGAGGGCGTGGGTGCAAAGAGCGCTGACACTGGTCGCTCCCCGGGCGAGCAGCTGCTGTGCCGCTTCCACCATGGTCCTGCCGGAACTGATCACGTCATCCACCAGGATCGCCGCGCGGCTACGGTAGTTGCCTTCGGGCAGGGTGACGCGCACCTCCCGGTCTCCCAGGCGCTCCTTGCTGGCAATCACAAAATCGCATCCGCAGGCGCTGGCCACCTGCTCCACCCACTGGCGGGATTCCTGATCCGGCCCCACCAGCACTCCGTCAAAACCCCGCTCTTTAACAAACTCCCCCAGCAGTGGGGCAGCGCTGGTGGCGATACTGCGGCAGTGGGGGAAGGCTTCCTCCAGGCGCTTGATGCGATGCAGGTGGGGGTCGACGCTGATCAGGTCATCCACCTGCCGTGACAGCCATTCGCCGATGACGCGCTGGCTGACGGCCTGGCCACTCCTGAAGGCAATATCCTGGCGCATATAACCCAGATAGGGCGCGACCAGAATGATCTGCTGACAGCCATTGGCGCGGGCCGCGGCGAAGGCCAGCATCAGCTCCACCAGCTTGGCGTTGGGATCGTGCAGGCCACGGAAAAACACCACTGTGTGGTCCAGCGGTGTCGGCAGGGTAACGAGGCTCTCGCCGTCGGGAAAGCGGTGCAGTTCGACTTCGCCAAAACGGCAGTGAATGGTCTCAGCCAGTTGTCTCGCCTGTGGCAGGCATTCGGGAAAGGCCAGTAACAGCATGATTCACTCCGCTATGGTTTATCGTTGCAGTCAAGATGACTCTCGCCTGAGAGGGCCTCGTGCCCCGGCAATTCATTTTGACGAAAATGTATAATTATTGAATTTCATGGTGTGCTCGGTTACATTCGCTGCAAGACCCCAGGTTCTGGTCAATTCAGCGACAACCTGTGCGGTAACACCAAGCGGCCAGGAAAGACCGCAGCGCTCCACCCCAATTCCATAGACAGCGTTAGCCAATTTTGCACCCAACAATAACAGAATGAGGAATCAGCGATGGAAAACACAGCAACCGGCAGCGATGCCGCAACCCCGGACAATAACACTGATTGCGATATTGGCCGCCGTTCTGTGGTGAAGGGCATGGCCGGTGGCCTGCTGGCCGCATCGGCGCTCACGGCTGGCGGCACCCTGCTTGCCCAGTCAGCCAGCGCGGCAGATCCCGCAGACGATATCTCCTGGCTGCCAGCCTGGGAAATCGCCGAGCGCATCGCCAGCAAACAAATCACTGCGGTCGAAGTCACCGAGCATTTTCTCAAGCGCATTGAAAAGCTTGACCCCATTCTCCATGCCTTCCAGACCCTCGATGCCAAGGGCGCCCGCGAACAGGCCATCAAGGCCGACGAGTGGCAGCGCAGTGGCAAACCCCTGGGTCCGCTGCACGGTGTGCCTGTGGCGGTGAAGGAACACACGGCAATAAAAGGCCTGCCTGTTGTCAATGGTCCCGGTACCTCAATAGTCGCCACCAGCGACGATATCTCAGTGGAGCGGCTGCGCGCAGCAGGCGCCATTATGTTCGGCACCACCAAGTTGCCGGGCATGGGCAATACGGCCATGACCGCCCATCGCGATGCGGATCTCAGCACCCACCCCCGCAACCCCTGGGACCCGACCCGGGTGCCCGGCTCATCCAGCGCCGGCAGCGCCGGTGCCGTGGCCAGCGCCATGGTGCCCATGGCGCTGGGTTCAGACGGCGGCGGTTCCACCCGCCTGCCAGCGGCCATTTGCGGCATTGTTGGCGTTCACACCGCCTTGGGACGTATTCCCTACGCCCACTACGACGACCCCAAGATCATGCTGATGATCACCACCGCGCCCCTCACCCGCAGTGTGCGCGATGCCGCCATTGCCATGCAGGCGATCGCCGGTCCCGATGGCCGTGACTTTATCGCCCTCGAAGAGCCAGCACCCGATTATGTCGGCGCCCTCGACAAGGGTGTCAAGGGCATGCGCTTTGCCTGGACCGACAACTACGGTTTTGGCGCCATGTACGCCACCCACCAGACCGCAGGCATCGAGTCCACCACCCGCAAGGCGGCCCAGGGTTTCAAGCAACTGGGTGCCAGCGTCGAGGCAACCGATGAGGTGTGGGAGGATTTCTTTATTCCCTTCATCATGATGAACAATGCCTACGATGCTGTCGCCAGCGATGGCACCATGCCCCCCGCAGCAGCGCTCAAGGAGGCCAGCGAAACCCGCCACCGCAACTGGCAGAAATTCAACAAGCTGTTTGAACAATACGATGTACTGCTCAGCCCCTGCGCCGGTCAGCTCGCCTACACCGTTGAGGAGTGGGATGCGGCCTGGAACAAGGATGGGGCAAAGTATCCCCACAACACCTTCGCGCCCACCTATACGGTCTACACCCATATGTTCAACTGGCTGGGATGGCCTGCGCTGTCGGTACCCTGCGGGTTTATCGACGGCTTGCCGGTGGGCCTGCAGCTGGTCACCAGGCCCAATAACGAGGCGGCGCTGTATGCCGCAGCAGAGGCTTTCCTCAAGGCGTTCCCGCGCAACGAAAAACCGCCTGTCGGCTGATGCCGGGGTTTGTCACCATTACACTCCATTACCCTATGGCCTGCTGATTTTCAGCAGGCCATAGGGTTCAACGAATCATCCTCTCCGGTGACGTACACCGGGCCCATAAGGGAGAACGCAACATGGCCCTGAGCCAGGATTTTGCACAGCGGTACGGACAGTGGGCGCTGATATCCGGCGGCGCCCAGGGCATTGGCGCAGGCTACGCCCAGCGCCTCGCCGCACTGGGAATGCCCCTGATTTTGCTCGACATCAGTGGTGAGATTCTCGAACAGACAGCGGCGAAACTGCGCAGCGATTACCCCGATGTGGAGGTGCGCACCATCGCAGTGGATCTGGCCGATGCGGCGGCCCTCAATGCCGCCATCGACAGCGTTGCTGATCTTGAGATTGGCCTGCTGGTGGCCAATGCCGGTATCGGTGCGGTCGGCCTGTGGCTGGAAGTGCCCCTCGAAGTGAAAATGAACCAGATCGCCGTCAACTGCACCTCGACGCTGATTCTTGCCCACCGCCTTACGCCGCCCATGGTGGCAAGAAAGCGCGGCGGCATCATCATCATGGCCTCCGGTTCGGCGGAAATGGGTTCGTCCTTTATCGTCACCTACGCCGCCACCAAGGCCTTTGACCGGGTGTTTGCCGAAGGCCTGTGGGCGGAACTGAATCGCTACGGGATTGATGTCACCACGGTGATGCCCGGCGCTGTGAATACGCCTGGTTTCCGTGCCGCCCTGCCGAAAGGCAAGGAACCCACCAAACTGATGCAGCCGGTGGACCCCTTTGTGGTGGTGGATGCGGCCCTCGACGGGTTGGGCAAAAAGATCAATGTCAGGCCCAATGCCGGCTTTATCACCGGCGCCCTGATGGGGCTGATGCTGTGGCTGATGCCGCGCAAGAAATTCATCAACCTCGGTGACAGTGCTGTGCGGGCGATGTACGACCGCTGACGGGCTATTCCCCCCAGGAAACCAACTCGGCGGGGTTGGCACTGACCCGGTAGCCGATATGCTCGCTGGCATGGCGCACTGCAAAGTGAAAGTCCGCCGGAAATTGCGCGTAAATGCGGTACAGGGATTCCCCTGCTGCAACCCGGTCGCCGAGTTTTTTCAGCAGCAGCACACCGGCGCCCTTGTCGATGGGGGCCCCCGCCAGGCGGGCAACGCGGGCCAGGGTGATATTGTCGATATCCACCACCAGGCCGCTGTCGGCGGCGACAATGTCGTGAGTGAGATCGCCGAGGGCAAAGGTTTCAGACTGCTTTCCCTGGGCGTTGATAATGTGCTGCATTTTGGCGAGGGCGCGGCCTGAGTCGAGAATATTGCGAGCAATGTCATAGCCTTCGCCACCGCGTACATCAGCCTCAAACTCGATCAGCCTGCCCGCCAGTTGCAGGGATTTTTCCCGCAGGTCGTGGGGGGCGTCGGGATCATTTTCCAGCACCTGCATCACATCGCGGCATTCCAGTACCGGGCCAATGCCGCGGCCAATGGGCTGGCGCCCGTCGGTGACCACTACCTGGGTCACCAGACCGATGCGGTCGCCTACATATTCAAACAGTTTGCGCAGGTGCATCGCTTCTTTCATGGTGCGCACCTTGGCGCGCGGACCGGCGGGAATATCGATAAGCAGGTGAGTGGACCCGCAGGCGCTCTTTTTTGACAGGATCGACGCCACCATCTGGGCCTGGGAATCGATGGCCAGCGGGCGCTCCACCGAAATCAGGATATCGTCCACCGGCGCCAGCTTGGCGGTGCCTCCCCAGGCCAGGCAGCCGCGCTGCTCACGCACAATCTGCTCAAGCCGCTCCATGGGCAGGTCAACCTGGGCGAGAACCTCCATGGTGTCGGCGGTGCCAGCGGGAGAGGTGATGGCGCGGCTGGAGCTTTTCGGACACAGCAAGCCAAAGGCCGCAACGATGGGCACCACGATCATGGAGGTGCGATTGCCGGGGATGCCGCCGATGCAGTGCTTGTCCACCACCAGCTTTTCCTTCCAGTCGAGTCGCTGGCCGGATTCCACCATGGCGCGGGTCAGGTAGAGGATTTCGTCGCGGTCGAGTCCGGCCTCGGATACGGCGACAATAAAGGCGGCGATTTCTGTCTTTGAATAGCGGTTGTCAGCAATATCGAGAATAATCTCGCTGAGTTTTTCCTGGCTGAGCAGGGTGCCAGCGAGCTTTTGCCGCACATATTCCATGGAGTGGGGCGGTTCCGCATGGTTTACCTGAACGGCTGTTTTTGCCGCTAAACCCAGGTTTTCGAAAGCCTGCTCTGAGAGGCCCAGTTCATGGGGGGCGACAATGCCGGTGTCATCCACCACGTTGAGCACCGCCAGAATTCTGCGCCCATCCTGCTGTACCTCGATCTTGTTGAGGGCCTGGAACCCCTCGACCCTGTACTGGGGGCAATCGCGGTGCATGAATGCCACGTTCTCGTGGTAGGTATCGATGGCAACCCGTTTCAGGGCAAGGGTGGACGTGGCTGGCTGGTTCATGGTGCTGAGTCTTTCCCGACAGAATCTTGTGGTTGTTGTCAGCCCATTATCCCTAAAAGGCGTAGGGCTTATGCACTATTTTCAGCGGTTTTTGTTTAGGCCCACTAAATTTCTCTCCCTCCGCCTCTCTGGTCGAAAAAATGGCCTCCAGCGACGATAATCCAAATAGTGTTAACAGGCCCTAATGGCTTCACGGGTTTGGGCGGTGGACAGCAGACGGGTTCCTTTCTATGCTTGCCTGCCTGTATTTTCCTGTGCCAACCAATGGCCAAACCCGCCCCGGAGATCAACCACCATGACCAGTAATCTTGCACAAATTCCCTTCACCCGGATGGATGGTTCCAGCGCCACCCTCGGTGACTACAGCGACAGCGTGGTGCTGATCGTCAATGTCGCCTCGGCCTGCGGTCTTACTCCGCAGTATGAAGGTCTGGAAAAACTCTACGAAGATTATCAGGACAAAGGGCTGGTGGTGCTGGGTTTTCCCGCCAACAACTTTGCCGGTCAGGAGCCGGGCAGCAACGAGGAAATCGCCCAGTTCTGTCGCGGTACCTTTGGTGTGCAGTTTCCCGTCGTGCAAAAAATATCGGTAGCCGGGGATGATCGCCACCCTCTCTATGCCGCCCTGATCGAGGCCCGGCCCAAAGCTACCACCAATGCCGACAATGCCCTGTTGCAGAAGCTGGAGTCCCACGGCCTGGGGCCGAAGAACGATACCGATATCATGTGGAATTTCGAAAAGTTCCTGGTCGGTCGTGGCGGTGATGTGATCGGTCGCTTTGCGCCGGATATTGCGCCCCAGGACGAACGCATCGTCAGTGCCATCGAGGCGGCACTGGAAAACTGATCACACTGCTTGCCTGGCTTTACGCAAGCGCCTTCCCGGTGAGGCGCTTGCGGTTGTGTGCCGGATCTCAATGCATTAACGGGGTTTATCTGGCCAGGCTTGCCGCGTCATAGCTTGCCAGCCATTGCCTGTAGGTGGAAAACTCCATCGGTCGCGCCATGTAGTAACCCTGGCCATAATCACAGCCCATGGCTTGCAGTTGCAGCAGCACTTCCTTGCTCTCGATGCCTTCAGCCACTACCTGCAAACCGAATTTGTGGGACAGGTCGATAATCAGTTCAATGATTTTGACGTCATCGTTGTTGCCTTCCATATTCTTGACAAAAGACTGGTCAATTTTGATTTCGTCAGCAGGAATGCTCTTGAAATAGGACAGCGAAGAAAAACCGGTGCCAAAGTCATCAAGGGCGATTTTTATGCCCAGCTCGCGCAACTGCGACAAGTGCTTGAAGCACAGTTCGTGGTTTTTGATCAGGGTGCTTTCGGTAATTTCCAGGGTAAGGCGTTGCGCTGACAGGCCCCAGATTGCCAAGGCCGATTCAACGGTTACCAGCAGGTCAGGGTCGTAAATGGATTCCGGTGACACATTGACACTGACCGACAGCGGCTGCCCTTGGGATTCCAGTGCGACCATCTCCCGCATGGCTGTATTCAAGGCCCACTCGGTCAGTCGGGTAATTTTTCCTGAAGACTCGGCCAGCGGAATAAATTGGCTGGGACTGGTGGTATTGCCATCCGGTAGCACCCAGCGCATCAATGCTTCTGCCCCTTCTGGCTGCAGAGAGGTCAGATTTATCTGCGGCTGATAGTAGAGCTTTATCTGATCGTTAAAGAGCGCATGGTGGAGATTGTTCTCCATCTCGCTAGTGAGAAGATTGCCCGCAGCCAGTGATTCACAGGCGACCACATAGGGAGCTGCTGTGTCGAGGGATATTGCCAGCGAAAATTCTGCTTCGGCCATCAGCGCTTCGGCTGTATCTGCATGCTGCGGAAACAGGGCAACACCGATAGCCGGGCTGATAGTCATTTCAGCGCCATATATTGTGTAGGGGCTGGTCAGGGCGGTGAAGATCTTTTGTGCGGCGATAGGCATCAACTCCGGCACAGCAACGTCCGACAAAATGATGACCAGTTTATCGGAGCCAATTCGGGTCACAGTGGTCGCGTTTTTCATACAGGCGCTGGTGCGCTCCAGCATCAATCTGACAAGGGCTTCGCTGTTGTTGAAGCCGTGCTGGAGACTGAGAACGTGAAACTGGCGTATCTCCACGATAATCAGCGCGAGGGTTTTATGGTCGTCCCTGGCACTGACAATACTGCGTCGCAACTCGGCGATGAACGATTGCCATTTGATTGACGGGGTTCCCATGATTATCTGTTTTTTCCCAAGGCTAGATAAAAATAAGTCTAGATAAAAATATCATCCGGGTTGATGCCGTACTCGGTGGGTAGCAGGCTTCTGCTGATATCCAGTGGTTGTCCGGCGTCATCGTGGGTGACATCAAAGAGATCGAGGAATTTGCTCTCTGCCAGTTTGCTCTTGTTGCCATCGAGGAGAATCAATAACCGCGGTCGCAAGCGACGGCGACGATGTTCGGTAACGACGATGCCGACTTCACCACTGCTCAATTCCACCAGGGACCCGGCCGGATAGATGCCAACTGCCTGGATAAACTCCTCCACCAGCTCTGACTGGAAATCAATATTTCTGACGTTGTAGAGGGTTTTAACCGCATCGCTGGCGGGCATCGCCTTGCGATAGGGTTTGTCGTTGATCAGGGCGTCATAGGTGTCGACGATACCGGCAATTCGTCCGTATACGGGGATCTGATCGCCCTTGAGCCTTTTCGGATAACCGTTGCCATTGAGTCTTTCATGATGTGACTGCAGCATCTCGCGGGTGATACTGCTGACACCGCGCGAATTGGCGAGAATGTCCATGCCCTTGGCAACATGGGTTTTGGCCAGCTCCCGCTCTTCACTGGTAAGGGTGCCGTTCTTGTTCAGCAGCCGGTCGGAAATACTGATTTTGCCTACGTCTTCGAGCAATGCACCGGTGGCAATGCTGTGAATGATGGTCTTTGGCAGACCCAGCTGGCGACCAAAAGCCGCTGCCCAGATAGAAGATCCGAGCGCGTGGTTGTAGGTGTAGTCGCTTTTGCGCTTGAGCTTGGCCAGCAACATGCAGGCGTCGGGGTTGCGGATAACGCTGTCGACAACCTCGCTGATGGAGTTGTCCACTTGCTGCATATCGATTTTCTGGTGTGTTCTCACATCGTTGTATAAACGCGATACGGTGCTCTCATAGTCGCTGTAAATGCTTTTGGCATTGACCAGTTCGTCAGTGAAGGAGGAAGAATCGGTGAAAGTCTGGAGAGGACGTTTGAAAATTGTCTGGAGCTTTTCCCGGGTCAGGGCCTTTTTTCTTGTCGGTATAGGGTTAGATGAACGGGATTTATGCAGGATGCTGCGGCCGCTATCGATGTACACGTACTCGCACAGCTCCGTCAACACTTCCAGCTCTTGGGCTGTGCGGATGACAAAACCCTGGACGAGAAAGGGCGTGTCCAGCCAGGGCCGGTCAAGCTCCACCACATACATGCCAAGACGCAGGCTATGGGCTGGTATTTTGTCGTATCGCGATAAAGACATGGTGCATTTCCGGAACAATTGGCGTGCTGAGTTCGCTACAGGGCATCCCGGTTTGTTATCGGCAGTCAGGGTGGCGCTGACTTGCTCAGCCATTGAACCCTGTTAAGGGGAATACAGGTAGCGATTTACCGCAAGGATACTGTTGCCAGCCCAGTCAAAATATATCCCTGAATACAGGCAGGGTACAGGGGCTACCGTTCATTTGTGCCCAGTGGCATTTTCCACAGCTTGAATGGTCCGGTTTTTACCTGATGGGATAAATGAGTGGCGTTAACTGCAGTGTTTTAACAATTGCAGTCGGGCGGTGAACGCCGAGTGGCTCCAGCAGGGGTGACAGCCCGTTGTGATCAATTTCCTGCATCAGTGCCAGCAGGCTGCCGATCTCACCGGGCGGGAAGCCGGTGCGGGCAAACCAGTTGAGGTAGGGGCCGGGCAGGTCGGCGATCAGGCGACCTTTGTATTTGCCGAAGGGCATGGTGCGGGTTACCAGTAGTTGCAGGTCTTCCGGTTTCATGGGCGCAGTTCTGATTGTAGCGAATGCGGGCATTATGCCCAATGCCATCCGCTGTTGCTGCAAAAAGGATTGTCACAAAAAAGATTGTCACAAAAAGGATTGTCAGGGGCAAAAGCGGGTGAGCGGTTAACAGACAAAGGGGTTTTTGCTATCCCGGCGCTTCAATCCACGCTCAAGCCTGCAGCCCGGAGTCTGCCCTTGAGCTGTTCAACCTCTTCCACCAGATCGGCCATCAGGGCGGCGAGCTCCGGCGCGGCATCAAAGTCACGTTCCAGTTGACGGATGCGCCGGGCGCGGGTGAGATCGCGGCTGGAAAAGCGCCAGTGGCTGACCTGTAGCGAGCCGTCGCCAAAAAACCCCGCTTCAATACGCTCGACCACCCACTGTGGCTCAACCGCGCAGGCGCGGGCCAGCTCCTCCAGGGTGAGGGCGGCATCGTCGAGTACTATCCCGGTGACAATGGTGTGTTGTGTCATAACAGGCCCTCCTCAGTGCTGACTGACTGGTTTGCGCGGGTTAAAGGCCAGTTCCTGCGCCATGGTTTCATAAAGCTGGCGGGCCTTGTCACTGTTGGCGGGCGGCAGCACCACCTCCAGTACCAGGTACAGATCGCCGGCAGGTTCCCCGGGAATGCCGCGCCCTTTGAGGCGCAGCTTGCGCCCGGTTTGTGACCCGGCGGGCACCTTGACCTGTACATTTCCAGAGGGGGTGGGGGCTTCGATAGAGGCGCCGAGAGCGGCCTCCCAGGGGGTGACTGGCACGGTTCGATACACATCCCGCTGCTCCACCCGGTAGTGGGGATCGGGTTTGAAGTGGACTTCAAGGAACAGGTCGCCCGCTGACCCACCTCCCATGCCAGGACTGCCCTGACCCGCGAGGCGAATATGCTGGCCCTCCTTCACGCCTCTGGGAATTCGCACGTTGAGGGTGTGCTCCTGCATGATCACCCGGCCCTGCTCATCCTGTTGGGGCGAGCGCAGGGTGATCGCACGGGTTGCCCCTTCATAGGCGTCACGCAGGTCGATAAGCACCTTGGCGTGGTGATCTTCGCCGGGCATCTGGTAACCACCGGCACCTCTCCCTCGCCGACCCATCTGGCCGAACAGGCTGGAGAAAAAATCACTGAATTCGGCAGACTCTGAGTCGTAGGGGCCGCGGCCAAAGGGACCGGCGCCGGAAAACTCGAAGCCCGCATCCCAATCCGGTGGCGGATGGAACTCCTGACCGCTGTGGTAGCGGCTACCGAGCTGGTCGTAGGCGGCGCGTTTTTCCGGATCAGACAGCACCGCATTGGCCTCGTTGACCTCCTTCATGCGGGCTTCGGCATCGGGCTCCTTGCTGACATCCGGATGGTATTTGCGCGCCATCCTACGGTAAGCCTTTTTGATCTCGTCGGCGGTTGCGGCTTTGTCGACGCCGAGAATCTGGTAGTAATCCCTGAATTCCACGCTGGTGAACCTCCGGGTTTGATGTTGTTGCCATGGGCGAGCCGGTTGGCCCGTCTTTGCTCCATCTTGAGACCATGAAAGTAAAAGTTAATTGCTGCCAATCAACTCAAGTACATTTACGTGAATATAGCGACGATAGGGATAAATCCAAGTGGGTGCAGTTACCTGTATAGCGTAGCTGGTCATTTTGATGAACACCTGAAACCCGGGTCTCAAAGGTGAGCGTTTTGCGGGTTTCAGGATGTCGGTGATTGCGGGATATATCGGGCTTTATCTGGTCGGCTAAACCGACATGCAGGCGTAATCAGGCAAAGCCGCTCAAGCGCTGCTGAACAGCTTCTCTTGCCTCGGCAATAATCCGCTGGAGCAGTTCGTCACAGCTGGGGATGTCGTCTATCAGACCCATCACCATACCCACTGTCCATATGCCCCCTTCAATGTCGCCCCCTTCAATACAGTTGGCCCTGCCACGGGCACCCGCCACCAGGGGTTGCAAGTCGGAAAACTGGGTATTGCCGCGTTGTTCAATATCCAGCACCTGGTTGGCGATGCTGTTTTTGTAAACCCGCGACGAGTTTTTCAGGCTGCGGAATATCAAGGTGGTGCAGCGCTCGTCGCCATCCACCATGGCCTGCTTGAGGTTGTGGTGCACCGGCGCTTCCCGAGTTGCCACAAAGCGGCTGCCCATGTTGATGCCTTCAGCGCCCAGCGCCATCACTGCGGCCATCTGATAGCCATTGGCAATGCCGCCGGAAGCCAGCATGGGTATGGTCAATTTCTGTTTGGCTGCAGCCAATAGAACCAGATTGGGAATATCGTCTTCGCCGGGGTGACCGGCACATTCAAAGCCATCGACGCTGACAATGTCGCAACCCACCGCTTCTGCCTTCAGCGCATGGCGCACCGAGGTGCATTTGTGAATCACCTTGATACCTGCGGCTTTGAGTTTGGCCAGGTGAGGTTCAGGGTTTTGGCCTGCGGTCTCGACTATCTTGATACCGGCACTGATCATGGCATCCAGATACTCCCCATAGGGCGGAGGCTTGATGGCAGGCAGAATGGTCAGGTTGACGCCAAAGGGCTGATCCGTCATCAACCGGCAGCGGGCAATTTCCTGATACAGCGCTTCAGGGCTGGGCTGGGTAAGGCCCGTGAGTATCCCCAACCCGCCAGCGTTGGAGACTGCGGAGGCCAGCTCGGCGCGGCCTACCCACATCATGCCGCCCTGCACAATGGGGTAGCGAATCCCCAGTAATTGCGTCACCCGGTTGTTGATCATCAGTATTGGCCCTTGCTCGATTAATTGCTTTTGTTGGTGAAGGCTTCGATGGTTTTGCGGATTTCCTCGGTGGAAAACGACTCCTGCTCCGCTGCACAGGCAAAGGGGCCGACGTTGAGCACGGCCTGTTGCAGGTGCAAATTCACGGCGCGCTTGGTTTCTTCCAGCGCCTGTTGCGGTTTTTTGCCAAGGCGGGCGGCGAGGGCAACAGCCTCTTCCATCAGCTTGTCCCCGGGGTAGGCCTTGTTGGCCAGGCCCAGCTCGATACACTCGGCAGCGGGAATGCGTTCGCCGGTCAGCAGGTAATACTTGGCCTTTAACACGCTCATATACAGCGGCCACAACACGGCGCCGCCGTCGCCCGCCACCAGGCCAATATCCACATGGGGGTCGGACATAAAGGTTTCCTCGGCCATCAGTACGATGTCGCAGGAAACGGCAAGGCTGCAACCCAGGCCAACGGCGGGGCCATTGACGGCGGCGATAATGGGCTTGGGGCATTCGAGCATGGCGTTGAGGAGACGCTGTGCGCCGCGCATGGATTCACGGCGGTATTGCAGGTCTTCATAGCAGCGGATGAAGTTGGGGATATTGCCGCCCGCGGAAAATGCCTTGCCCGCGCCGGTCAAAACAATGGCGCGCACCGTCTTGTCGAGGGCAAGGTGGTTCCAGATATCCTGCATGGCCACGTGCAGCTCATCGCTGAAGGCATTTTTGGTTTCGGGGCAGTTCATGGTCAAAATGGCAACGTTGCCGTCGCGTTCAATTAGCAGGTCATTGGTCGGTGTATAACCCATGGTAGAAACTCCGTAGTGGGTGTGATTGGGATTGGTTGGCGGTCATGAATAGTGCTTGCGCAGGGCTTTCTTGTCGATTTTCCCGGTCACCAGTTTGGGGAGTTCATCGACAAAAATGACTTTTCTCGGTTTTTTGTAACTGGCCAGCAGTTGGCGTGTGTGCTCGATTAAATCCTCCGCTGTGAGCGGTGCTGCATTTTTCAGTACCACAACGGCACAGACAATTTCGAGCCATTTTTCGTCGGGAATACCAATGGCGGCGCACTCGGATACAGCGTGATGTTGCAGTACGGCCTCTTCCACTTCCCGCGAATAAATATTTTCGCCGCCGGAGATGATGACATCTTTTTTACGGTCAACCAGATAGATAAACCCGTCTTCAATACGGGCGACATCGCCGGTATGCACCCAGCCGTTGCGCAGGGTGCTGGCGCTGGCAACGCTGTTGTTCCAGTAACCGCGAAACATGGCAACACCGCGCGCCAGCAGCTCACCCGCAACACCGTCAGGGCAGTCAGCACCATTTTCATCAATGACTTTTACCTCCATATTGGGGTAAGGCTGACCGATGGATAACAGCTGTTTGCGCTCCTGATCCGTGCCCAGAGGGCGGTGCTGCTGCGGCGTGAGTGCGCAGGGCACCACCTCGGTCTGGCCGAACAGATTGACAAAATCACAGCCCCTGAAAACCTCAATGGCGCGCAGCAGTAACGTCGAAGGCATGGGGGCGGCGGAGTAGAGAATGGTGCGCACACTGGACAGATCACGCTGTTCAATACCGGGCGTAGCCAGCAGCATTTGCACCATGGTGGGCGCCAGCAGCAACACGGTCAGCCGGTCTTTCTCAATGGCATTAATGATCGCCTCGGCATCAAAGTGCGGGTACAGATAGGCGGTGCCTCCCCGGCCATGTTGCGACAGGCTGAGTACCAGGCCGCCAATATGAAACATGGGCATCACGATCAGGATGCGGTCCGGTTGCTGCAAATTGGCGTAGCAGGCATCCAGCTGGGCAATATGGCGCAACTCGCGCTGCCCCCACAGGCAACCCTTGGGGCGACCGGTGGTGCCGCTGGTGTAAATCAGACAGCAGGGGTCTTCTTCGCGGCCTTTGCATGGCGGGCCATGGGGATCCCCGCTGGCGATAAAGCTGTCGTAGTTAATCGCCCAGTCAGCTTCTCCATCCATACAAACAAAAGTTGTGACCGACGTTAATATCGGGCGAAGCTCTGCAATCACCGCTAGATAGTGCGCTTCAAAAAATAATACGGAGGGCATGGCATCGTTGATGATCCAGGCCATTTCCGCTGCGGCCAGGCGAAAGTTCACCGTGGACAGAATAAATCCCGACCATTGGCAGGCGGCAATCACCTCACCGTAGGCAATCGAGTTGTGAGCCAGTATGCCGACGCGATCCTGATGGCGGACGCCTGCCTGATACAGGGCTGACCCCAATTGTTTGGCGCGTTGCAGCAGCTCGCCATGGCTGATGCGCTGATCGCCCTGCACATAGGCGGGATGATTTGTGTGCCACAGGGCATGGCGTTCGAGATCATCGGCAAAAGACAGCGGTAGAGGTGAATGCATGGTTCAGACCGTCAGCAAAATGTGTAATCGTTATTGGGCAGCTTGAGGATTGGTGTGTGGCATCATGGCTTGCCTGTTGCGACATCAACAAATTCAATGGCTGAGGTGCAACGTCCCTGGCGCATATCGTTGGCGCGGGAAACCACCGTGGTTGCACAAAAAAGCCGTTTGCCGTCGCTGCCACCCAGGACGCAGGCTACGGCCCAGCGCCCCGGTGTCGGCAGACGTTCGATAATGTCCCCCGTATGGCTTACCCGTAAAAATTCACAGGCGTATAACCCCGCCACCCAGATATCGCCGTTGGCGTTGACGCAAAGGCCATCGGGGTGAATGTCGACTAGATCGGCAAACACACGGGCAGGGGAGAGGGAGCCGTCGCGGTGAATATCAAAAGCCAGCAGCCGACAGGCGCCGGTTTCGGCCACCACCAGCGTATTGCTATGGGGCAGGCGGACAATGCCATTGGGCATTTTCAGGCCGCTGGCGACAATGGACACGTTGCCATCAGGGCTGACATGGAGGAGATCGCTGGACGCGCTGGGAGATGGATGGGTGTCGTACCAGATATCGTAACTGAAGGTGCCGATATAGGCGTTGCCCTCCGGGTCGATCAGCATGTCGTTGCAGGCGTGGCGGCTGAAGGGGCTTAAATCGGCGACGATGTGTAACTGTTCAGGTTCGTAGCGCAGGAGTTTTTTGTCCAGCATCGATACGACCAAAGGCGTCCCATCGGGCATAAAGCCCAGGCCCGAAGGCTGCCCCGGCACAAAGGCTTCGCGCCTGATATCACCATTGAGGCCGATACTTTGTACCTGACGGGTGAGAAAATCGGCGTACCAAAGGCGCTGATTGTGCCAGCGCAAACCCTCGGCAAAACCCAGACCCTCGATCAGTGTTGTCAGCATCGTTCTGTTCTCAACTAGTGACCGGCAACCAGCGCTTTGCTGATAATGCCGCGCAGTATTTCCCGCGTGCCGCCATAGATGGAAAAGGACGGAGAGGCCAGCATCACATAGCGGAACACTCCGAGAAAATCCTCGTCATCGAGTTCGCCGAGGTCAAACAGATCGCGGGCAAGATCGGGAATGGATTGCTCAAACACTGAGCCCAAATCCTTGACGAAGGAACCAGCGGTGCCGACATCAATGCCCTGCTGCATGGCGCTGGCAACGGAGAATGACATGCGTCGCAAGGTGGCCAGCTGGGCTGACAGCTTGCCAATTTCAATGGTGGCGCGCTGCGACGGGTATTTGCTCGCCAGGCGCACCAGTTCCTGCAGCATGATGGCGGCGGTCAAAAAGCGTTCCGGGCCGCTGCGTTCCAGCGCCAGCTCGCCCATGGCCTGCTTCCAGCCGTTGCCCTCGGTGCCGATCAGGCAATCATCGGCAACAAAACAGTCAGTAAAGACCACTTCATTAAAATAATGCTCGCCCGCCAGGTTTTGAATGGGGCGAATTTGCAGGCCGGGGGTTGCGAGGTCGACCACAAACTGGCTCATCCCGGCGTGGCGATTGGTCTCGTCGCGGGCCTGGGTGCGGCACAGCATGATCATGTAGTGCTTGAGGTGCGCGCCCGTGGTCCAGACTTTGGTGCCATTGATAATCCAGCCGCCGTCCACTTTCACCGCGCGGGTGCGCAGGTTGGCCAAATCGGAGCCGGCGTCCGGTTCGCTCAGGCCGATGCAGAAAAAGATTTCTGCTTTCGCCAGACGGGGTACATATTTCTGCTTTTGCGCCTCGGTGCCGAGACTCAATAGCAGAGGTCCACTTTGGCGGTCCCCGGTCCAGTGCAGGCTGACGGGCGCGCCTGCGGCGAGCATTTCTTCCAGCATCACATAGCGCTCCAGCCCGCTGCGCTCGCCGCCGCCGTATTGCTTTGGCCACACCATACCAATCCAGCCTTTGGCGGCGACCTGACGGCTGAACCCGGCATTGAATCCGTGCCAGCTGTGAGCGCGCTGCGATATCGACATGCCGGCGAGTTGCTCCTGCAAAAACTCGCGCACTTCGATGCGCAATTCGTTCAGCGCCGGTGAGCGCGGGGGTACGCTAAAGGCAAAGCTCATGGAATTAATCCTCTTGGGAACCTGTGTCACTGGCACGCTTGCGCAGCAGGGCATCGGCGATGGTGAAGGGCGTAGAGCTGCCGCTGCTGTGCACAATGACGGGATTTAATTCAAACTCGTCGATCTTATCCTGTAACTCCCAGGCCATTTGCGACACGGTGGCAATCAGCCTGGCGACTGGCTCCAGATCGACAGGTTCCTGGCCGCGAAAACCCTTTAACAATGCGGATGATTTCAAGCTGTTGATCATTTCTGTCGCGCCCTCAGTATCAACCGGTGCGAGGCGGTACTTGATATCGCGATACAGTTCCACGGCAATGCCGCCAAAACCGACCAGAACCAGCGGCCCCATGGAGGGGTCGCGGACGGTGCCGATAATCATTTCATGGCCCCTGTCGGCCATGGCCTGTACCAGAATGCCGCGTATGCTGTTTGCATCGCTGTGGTTTTTGCCCGCTTCAAGCAGTTCTCGCCAGGCCTGCCTTACGCCATCGGCGCTGGCAATATTCAGCCGTACACCGCCGATTTCAGTTTTGTGTGGCAACAGGGGCGACTGGATTTTCATTGCCAGCGGATAGCCGATTGCCTCGGCGGCGGCCAGTGCTTCGGCTTCGCTGCTGGCCAGGCGCTCCAGCGAGGCGTCAACACCGTAGTGTTTGAGAAGCGCCTTTGCTTCGTATTCGCACAGCAGCGTGTCGGCAGTGTTGAGGATTTGTTTCACAGGTTCGGGCAATGCTGCGGGCGGCACTCGCTGTACATAACCCACGGGCGGCGGTTGGGCCAGTTTTACCAGGGCGGCGCAAACGCCGGGCAAGCTGGTGGTGGCGGCAATGCCGCTTGCGGCCAGTGAATCAATGGCCAACTCAGTGGGGATGGAAAAGCTGTAAAAAATAAACGGTTTGCGCTTGCTGCTGGCAAGGCGGCGCAATTGCGCGGTATCGAGGAAAAAATGTTTGATGGTGAGGGATGTCACCACCAGGATGGCGTCAACCTCATCGCAATCCATCAACAGGTCAACAATATGCAACATGCCGCCAGTGCGCAGCGCCTGGGCGGTAATGTCGATAGGGTTTTGCGGTGCGCCATAGGAGGGAATATGTGCGCGGATGGCGTGCTGGGTTGCCTGCGACAATAGCGGCACACTGCCGCCCAGGCGCTCAATGGTATCGCCTGCCCAGGCTGCAGCCCCGCCCGAGGCGCTGACGATGGCAATGCGCTTGCCTGTCGGCAATGGCCCGGTGACCAGCAGGCAGGCCATGCTGAGGGCTTCTTCGAGATCCTGCGCCTGATGGATGCCGCAGCGTTCAAACAGCGCGCCGTAGGCCTGATTCCAGCCCGCCATGGCGGCGGTGTGGGAGGCGGCGGCACGCTGGCCGGAGTCGGATTGCCCAATCTTGATCACGATAATGGCTTTGCCCGCGGCGGGGGCGCGCAACGCCGCTTGCATAAAGCGCTCGGTGTTTCTGATCGATTCCACATACAGAAAAATCACCCGGGTGCTGTCATCGGCGACCATGTATTCCACCAACTCGGCCATATCGATATCGACTTCGTTGCCGGAGGTGACGACATAGCTGAAATCCAGTCCAACCCGTCGACCGTGCTGAAACAGCGCATAACCCACGCCGCCACTTTGGGCGACGATGCCGACTTTTTTGTCGCTGATGCGCGGGCTGGGCTGGGGTGGCTCCGCCAGTGTCGGGCTGAAGGTGGCGGCCAGATTGATAATGGCGTTGTAGTAACCCTCGGCATTGGGCCCTGAAATACGCATTCCTGTGCGCTCGGCTATGTGGGCAATCTGTTGCTGTATCTCGGCACTTTTGCCGCCTTGTTCGGCAAAGCCCGAGGTGATGATCACCACATGCTTTACCCTGGCCTGGGCGCAGCGCTCCAGCTCTGGCAAGACCTGTTCGGCAGGAATGGCCATCAACACAACATCAATGGCCTGGCCCAGATGCTCGCTGGCAGCGGCGACGCTGGGGTAACAATCGAGATCCAGTATTTTTTTGTGGCTGGGGTTAATGGGCAGGATATGGCCCGCATAGCCGTTGGCCACCAAAAACGACAGTAGCCTGCCGCGAATTTTTCCCACATCCGGTGAAGCCCCAACAATGGCAACAGACTGTGGCCAGAAAAACGAATGCAGCGAGTGCGACTTTGCGTCTGTCATGCCGGGCTTGACTGGTATTGCCTGAATCTGTGGCTGATCAATGCTGACGTTCACAATTGCGCCGCCCTGGTCATCAGTGGCCAGAATTCTTCGCTGCCTGCGTCGATAACACGTTGGCCGACCCGTTCTGCCCAATAGGCTTCATTGCCAAACTCGTCGCGCCATGACCACAGGCGGCGAGTGGCGTGATGCAGCGGGTGTTCGTGGCTAAAGCCAATGGCACCGTGAGATTGATGGGCCAGCCGCGCAGCAATCTCGGCGGCGGCATTGGTGCGTATTTTGGCCATGGCAATGGCGATGTCGGTGTCAGGGCTGCCTTGCGCCAGCGCATCCAGCGCCATATCGACAGCGACATTGGCCGCCGCCGTTTGCCCCGCCAGCACAGCGAGATTTTGTTGTACCGCTTGGAGCCGATTGAGTGGTTTGCCAAAGGCGATACGCTCGCTGGTGTATTGCACCGCCAGATCCCGCGCGGTGATCAACGCGCCCGCCATTTGCAGGCTGCGTAATAGCGCGCCGTACAGATAAAGGGTGTTGGCCTGGATATCGGCGGGCGCAGGTTTTACATCAGTGCCAGCGATGATCGTGTCGGTAAAATCCAGCGCAACACGGGGCTCACCGGCAAGATTGGTGGTGACGCTTTGCGTGGCATTTTTTGGATCAATGCTGGCCACCCTAAGCCCGTCAGCGGTTTCGCACAGCACGGCAATACGCTCGACGCTGTTGCCCCAGGGAATCTGGCGCAGGCGGCCATTGAGCAGCCAGCCCTGTGCTGTTGGCGACAGGGTCAGCGTGCTGTTGCGATCCACCGGGCCAAATGCCAGCGGCGCTTGCGGCACTGGCAGGCCAACACGGCCCAGCAGCCATCCGGCAATAATGGTTTCGCCGTAGGGAACAGGCGCGGCATAGCGACCGGCAATGCGCACGGTGGGCAATATATCGGCAGGATGCAGGCCGAGGCCGCCAGCCTGCTCGGGCACAAGTGCCGATAAAAAACCGAGGTCGGTGAGCGTGTCCCACAGTTGTGTTGGCCATTGACCGGCTTCCGCAGCATTGACGGTATCTTTGCTGCACAGGTCGGCAAAGCATTTATCGGCACTGTCGGCCAGCATGGTTTGTTGCTGGAGGCGTTCGTCGAAATGATCAGTCATGGCCCGACTCGCTGGGAGCAAGAGGTAAATTCGGCGTTAAACAGGGTGCGCATGCTAACGGCCATAAAACACTTTCCAGGCAAACAGCAAATGCACAGGTTTTTTGCCAGCAAGCCACTGATGCCGTAGAGAATGGTGGGCGATTCATGGCTCATGGGCAGCCCTCCATAAACATCTGTGACACGGTTTTCGTCACGGTGTAACTCAGTACCCCTTCAATGCCACCCTCGCGGCCATAGCCGCTTTCTTTCACGCCGCCAAAGGGCACGCCGGAGGTGGACACCACCAGATGATTAATGCCAATGGTGCCGCACTCCAGTTCTCGGGACAGTCTGTTCGCCGTTGCTGCCGAGCGGGTAAACACATAGGCAGCCAGGCCGTAGGGCAGGGCGTTGGCCTGGGCGATAACCTGGTCCAGATCATCAAAGGGGTTGAGTATGGCCACGGGGCCGAAGGGTTCTTCGCTGAGGACGCGCGCCTGTTCAGGCACATGGGCGAGAACTGTGGGCTGCAAAAAACAGCCCTGATCGCCAATACGCCTGCCACCCGTCAGCAGCGTTGCGCCGCAACTAAGCGCATCGTCAACCAGGCTTTGCACGGCACTCAGACGCTTGTGGTTGGCGACCGGCCCCATGCTGACACCCTCCTCAAATGCGCCGCCGACCCGGATTTTTTCGACATGGGATAAAAATAATTCGCTGAAGCGCGGGTACAGGGTCTGGTCGATCCAAAAACGCGACGGGCATAAACAGGCCTGGCCAGCATTGCGGTATTTCACAAAGGCCAGCTTTTTGGCCGCGTCTTCCACATCGGCATCGGCACAGACGATCACCGGTGCATGGCCGCCCAGTTCCATCAGGCAGGGCTTCATGTGGGCAGCGGCCTTTTGCGCCAGATGCTTGCCAACGGCGATTGATCCCGTGAAGGACACAAAGCGCACAATCGGCGACGCAATAAGCTGTGAGGAAATCTGCTCGGGGTCGCCGTACACCAGGTTGATCACGCCGTCCGGCACACCGGCATCCATAAAGGCCTGTACAACCGCCATGGTGCTGGCGGGGGCTTCCTCGGCACCCTTGATGATGATGGAACAGCCCGCAGCCAGGGCGCTGCCGATTTTCCGGCAAGGGGTAAAGGTGGGTCCATTCCAGGGCGTGAACGCGGCGACTACGCCAATCGGCTCGCGGGTCGCGAGCACCTGGGTGTTGGCCTCTGAGGGAATAATGCGACCATAGACACGGCGACCTTCCGCCGCATCCCACTCGACCATATCGGCGCCGCGCAGCACATAGGTGATGGCTTCGTCAAAAGGCTGGCCTTCATCCAGCGCGGCAAGGTGAGCGATTTCACTGGCGCGCTCACGCAACAGGGCAGCGGCTTTTTGCAGTATGTCACCGCGCATAATGGGCGCGGTGTTGCGCCACCGTTGCAGACCCTGGCGGGCAGCGGTCAGGCAGCGGTCCAGGTCGTCACTGCTGGCTTGCGGGAATTCAGCCAGTAACTCATCGGTGGCAGGATTGAAAACCTGGCAGAGCGTGCGGCCCGAACCTGCCTGCCATGTGCCGTTGATCAGGAGCCGTATTTCAGGGTAAGTGTTGGCCATTGCTACACCATGCTGTGTTTGTTGTCGGCTTGCAGAACTGCCAGCAGCTTTGCCGGAATAGGCGCAACTTTTCGCGCAGCAAAGTTAAAGCACAGCACGCCGTGCTTGCCCCTGGCGACTTCGCGCCCGCTGGCTTTGTCGCTGACGCGCCAGACAATATCAAAACCGTACTGGTGAAAATCCCGCAGGGCTTGCTCAACCACCATTACCTCGCCGCTAAAGGCTTCGGATTTGTACACCACAGCGGCGTCGGCCACGATGGTGGCAACTCCTTCAAGATCAAAAGGGCTGTAGCCCAGCTGTGACCAGTAGCCGGTGCGGGCTTCGCTCACCAGGGTCAGCAACAGCGCGTTGTCGAGATGGCTGCCGATATTCATGTGGCTTTCATTCAGCTCGATCGCCAGGGCAAAACTGAAGCTGTCGGGCAGTTCTATGCTGATGCGTGCCATTGCGATAACTATCCCTGGTCCGTGCCTTTTCCAGCAGCTTTCCCGCGAGGCTTGTAACCAAGCTGTCTTGAAATTGCGCTGGCGGTTGCTTGCAGTGCTTGGGTCAGGCTTGGCAATTTATCCTTTACCCTGTCCGTCGGAGCGCTGAGAACACTGGCCGCAATCACATGCCCCCAGTGATCCCTGATGGGCGCGGCAATGGCGCAATGCCCCAGCACCGACTGATCGATATTGATGCAATAGCCCTGGCTGAGAATGCGGTCAATCTCGGCGCGCAGCTCAGCCTTGTCGACAATGGTCTTGTCGGTATAGCGGGTGAGTTGCAGCGCATCAATCGTGGCGTCGCGCTCGGCAGCGGGCATGTGTGCCAGTAATAATCTGCCGCTTGAGGTGGCGTGGAGGGGACGGGTTTCGCCAATTTTGGCGGCGGCCAGAATCCGGTGCAGACCTTCCACCTTGTCGATGTATATGACGGCCTTGCGATCACTGGTAAGGCGGGCAAGGATGGTGGATTCGGCAGTCAGGTTGCGCAGCGCGACAAGCTCGGCATGGGCAAGATTGCGCAAATCCCGCTCGGTATCCAGGCCGCTGCCAAGCTCAAGTACCTTGGTGGCGAGCTGGTAGCCATGGTCGTCGTGGCTGATATAGCCGCGCTCGGTGAGGGTGCGCAACAGGGGCAGCAAACTGCTTTTGGGCGCCTCAAGGGCGAGGCTCATATCCCGCAGAGAGCAGTTGCCGGTCATATCCGCCAGCAGCTCAAGGATATCCAACACGCGGTTGGCGGTGCGGTGGCCGCCAGCACTGATTGTGGTATCGATTTCGGGGACGGCATTTTTGTTGCTCATAATGTGTCCAGCCCAGCCTTAAACCTGATCCAAATCGACGTCAGATTCGAACGCAACGGCCAGGCCCAGCTGCTGGTACTGGTCAGCTTCGTCTTTGGTTGCCGTGAGTTTGGCGTACATTCTGCTGATGCCGTCGTCCCCGGTAGCAAAACGCAGGGGGGGCGACGCCATGCGGGAGAATTTCAATAATATTTTGGCGATGCGCTTGGGGTCGCCCGGCTGCGCGCCATGGCGGGCAGCCATGCGGTCGAGGGTTAACTTCACCGGGGTACTGTCGTAATCGGCAATCTGCCGGGCGGCCCTTGCCATGGAGCCGCCAGCAAAATCGGTGCGGGTCGAGCCGGGTTCGAGAATGGTCACCCTGATGCCCAGCGCCGCGGTCTCCAACGCCAGGGCTTCAGAAAATCCCTCCAGGGCAAATTTGCTGGCGGCATAAAAACCAAAAGCCGGTGAGGCAGCAAACCCGCCAATGGACGTGGTATTGATGATGTAGCCGCTGCGGCGCTGGCGCATGTAGGGCAGCAGGGCCCGGGTCATTTCGGCAGCGCCAAAAAAATTGACTTCAAACAGGGGGCGGTATTCTTCCGGGGTAGTCGCCTCTATCGACCCCAACAACCCGTAGCCCGCATTGTTGATAAGCACATCAATACCGCCAGTTAGCGCTTCGGCAGATTGCACAACCGCCTGGGTGGCGGCGCTGTCGGTGATATCCAGGCTGTAACCGAAGGCAGTGTCCGGGTAGGTGTCGAGCAGGGGGGCAATATTGCCTTTATCGCGCGCCGTGATCACAACCGCATCACCGGCAGCCAGCAGGGTTTCGGCAAAGTCATAACCCATGCCCTTGTCGCAGCCGGTAATCAACCAGGTATGTTTTCTGACGGTCATTGCTAAGCCCTCTTTGATTGTGGCTTTAACTTATATCGTTCCTGTATGCGAACGGAGTTTATATTTGCGAACACAGTAGTGGCAAGTTGTCGTGCTGTCAATTGCCTGGCAATGGAGTGACTGACCAGTGAGCGCGGAGGATTGAAGAGGGAGAGCCGTTTGACCGCGTACTAAACAGATTTGGAGACAGGCAGATGGCCATGCCTTGAAACAATGGGAAGCGCCTGGTTGCCGTGGGATGAAACTGTCAGCAACCAGGTCAGCAGCGGCTGGCCTGTTTGAACAGGACAGAACCATTGCGCAGAATGGAGTTGTTGCGCAAAGCATCCACTCGCTTGTAAATCCTGAAGAGAGGTTTGGAATGCTGTGCCACAGGCCTTGCTGTTGTTGAATATCAGTCCATGACTATTGCGGGATTATCGCAAGGTTCTTCCCTAACTTTACTGAGCAAACCACTGGCGGGCCTTCCCGGTCAGGCGGTATTTCTGCAAGCGGCTGTTGGGCTTGTCGGGGATTGTCATCTCAATCAGGCCTGCATCCAGGGCGGGCTTGAGGTAGCGTTTGCGGAAGGATTTGCGGTCAGAAAGGCTCAAGGCGGCCTGTAGTGCCTCGCGGGCCATCTCGCCCTGGATCGCCGCCAGCAGCTCGCCAACTTGGGGGCTGACTTGAGGGCTGACTTGGGGGGCGGAGTTGGCCGCAGCATCCAGGATCATCCGCAGCATAAAGGCAATGAAGGGCGCGGAATCGGTCTGCCGGGTGCTTTCCTGAATGGACTGATAGTACTCGGCCTGGTGTTCGAAAATCAGGCTCTCCACCGGGATGTCGGCAAACAAAGGATTCCAGCGGACCAGAATCAGGCTCTGCCACAGCCGTCCCATGCGACCGTTGCCGTCGGCAAAGGGGTGGATGAATTCAAACTCATAGTGAAAGACCGAGCTGGCGATAAGCGGGTGGGCGTCAGTGGCAGCCAGCCAGCTGAAGAGATCGGCCATCAACTGCGGCACCCGATTGGCGGGCGGGGCCATGTGGATTACCTCCTGGCCCGCCATGACGCCAACGCCGCCGCGCCGATACAGTCCCGCCTCGTCGATCAGGCCGGACATCAGTATCCGGTGCGCTTCCAGCAGGTCTTTTTCCGCTTCGGGCTTCCAGCTGTCGAGCCGGTCGTAGGCGGCCAGGGCGTTTTTTACCTCCTGCACCTCGCGGGGCGGGGCGATGACCCGCTTGCCATCCAGAATCGCGGTGATCTGCGCCTCGCTAAGTGTATTGCCCTCAATGGCCAGCGAGCCGTGAATGGTGCGGATACGGGCAATGCGCCGCAGCCGCAAGGCTCTCGCTTGGTCGGTGAGCAGGGCCAGCCGCCCGATGGCCTCACTGATGGCGGCAACCCGGTTCAGGATTTCCGCCGTGATGGTGTAGGGCGGCTGATAATCCATATGGTCTCTCTTTTGCATCATGTCTCCAGATAGACAACACTGTCTTTCGCGCTACCCAGATGAAAGTTGCCAGTTACTGGAAGTTGCCAGGAGGCATCCGTTGTTTTCCTTGTAAAGTGGCACAGTGTGAAGCATGAATAATTGATGCTTGGATTGTTGGTTTGCGGGGATTGTGCGTGAGATTGGCAGAATAAAAAAGGGCCAACCCTCAATGGGTTGGCCCTTTTTGGTATTGGTGGGGCGAGGGGAGCTGAACATTTATCCTAATATATTGATATATTATTTAAAGTTCTGTTTACATATTGCCTTTGGAATGCTATTTGGAATACAAATTCTGACCCCTCTCTGGGGATTTGAATCTGCGGCTCACTTTAAATCTACAGGCTGGGTAGCAGCCACATATATGACAGTTGATGGTTTAGATTAATCCCCTTTCAACTAGTCTGGCATAGTCGGCCTCTATAAGAGCAGTGAGAGTTTTGCCAGAAGACAGGCCTCTTTGAGCTGCGACAACTTCTAGCTTTTCCCTCTGGCGGCTGTTTAGCTCAAAGTTGATCTGTGTCAGGCCATTTTCTCCTGAGCGACGAAGCCGCTTATTCCAAGCGTTCTTCATGCTGGTGGCTTGTTTTTCCTTGTAGATTTCCATGTAGGGCATGACGTCAAATGATGTCATGACGGCAAAAAAGAAATCGTAGTTCGATGAAGGGCAAAGAATGAGGTGTGCCATCCCTTTTGATTCTAGGTAGCTCCACGCCCATCTGCATTGATCCTGATCCTTGCGTTCAATCCAGCGTAGATGCTTGTCGAATCTTCTGATGTTAGACCAGCGCTTCATTAACTCCTGAAGATAGCGATTCTTTTCATCATTTTTTGTGAACCAGCAATCAAGAGTGTTGATGATTTCTCGACGTTTTAGTCCGCCTGGTCGTGGGCCTTCTGCAGGTGGAACAATATTCGCTTTTGTGTAGATTTGTTGATAGGAATGTGGAGGCAGGGCAGTCTGCATCCCATAAGAGTTGGTTAAGGCTTGATTGGGGACGGGCGGGGCGGGGTGCAGTAAAAATGGGCTCTGAGGGTGTCGTGAAAATGTCCAAATTAGCCAGTTGCAGAGCCGGTCATCGGCAGATGTGATCCAGGCTAGATCGCCGCGTGAGAGCATCTGCTCCCCCCTTAGCTGTTCAGTAATGGATACAAACTCAGGGATATCTTTACACATGTGAAATATCTGTTCCCTCTGATTTGTGCCTTGGATTGGCGCCTGCCAGTCTGAGCCGTTTGGCTTGATCCCACGCCTGCTAGCCTCTTCGTTATTGCTGTTTATAAGGAATGCAAGCCATGTAATGGCGCGATCATCCAGTTTGTCGAGGTACTTTTTTAGGGCCAGATCGTAGTCCATCCTAGCTTCCCGTATATGTTGAGTTGTCGTTCCGTTCATCATTCATCATGTCTTCCTTACCCTCTTCGGAGAAAGGCTAATTATGAGTCTTGGTGCGTACCAGCTATATATACCAAGAGGTACCTAGTCGAATTTTAGGTTCTATCCTAGTACATAACAAGAAATATCCTTGATCTAATCAAGTATGATCCTAGAAATAATCTAGAATTATTATAGTCCTATCCTAGGATATACTTATAGTGTTAAGTATTTGATATAAAATAAAACAATATGGTAAATATGTATTCAAAGTGATACGGAAATGCGTAATTTTTCTACCCACTTGGTTTTTAGTGGACACCTGTTATGGATACTTTCGTCCCGGCACTCCCTGCCCCCAAGCGTTGCCGCTGCCATTCACCCCAGTGCAAGGCGGAGGTCCTGAAAACCTGTTCTGAATCTCGCAACACCATTGACGGTGTGGCCCAGCGCTATGGGGTCAATGCCAATCTGGTGCACAAGTTGCGTCAGCAGTTTCCCCAACAACCCGCCTCTGGATTGTCAGGTTGACGGATCTGGTCAGTGTTGTCGGCGCATCCGACAGTGACACGGTCCGTATTGAACTGCCCGACAACATTTTCGTTCACTGGCCGATCGCGCGCATGGCCGATGCCTTGGTCTGGGTAAGGGCGATGAGATCGTGATTCGTGTCAATAAGATCTGGCTGTCCCGGAAGCCGCTGCATATGCGTTGCGATGCCGATACCTTGCCTGGCGGGTATGGTGTTGCCCCGCTCGACCCAGGCCGACTGGCTGGGCCGCTGCGGTGTCGCTCCGTTCCTTGATGACGGCAGTGTGCCTATCGATAACGATTGGGTGGAAAACCAGATTTGCCCCTGGGCGCTGGGCCGTTCCAACTGGCTATTTGCGGGATCACTGCGCAGTGGCCAGCGCGAGACAAATATGATGAGCCTGATCCAGTCGGTCCAGATCAATAGCCTTGATCCGCAAGCCTAGCTCACGGATTTGATGCAGCGCCTGCCAACGATCCGCCAGTCCCGACCCATGAGTTGTTGGCGCACAACTGGACGCCTGCTGACAAGGTGTGATCACCGGGCGCTTACGAAAAACATAAAAATTAATTTCTAAAGTAACCCCTGATCTCATAGACCAAAACCAATCAGGAGTCATTCCATGGGTAAACCCGATAGACTGATACGCAAACCCGTCGTGCTCGACCGTACAGGTGGCAGTAATGCTTGGCTATATAAAATGATCGCGGAAGGTTCGTTCCCAAAACAGGTTCACATAGGTGGAAGAGCCGTTGCCTGGCTCGAAAGTGAAGTTGACGAGTGGATTCAGGCCCGCCTGGCAGAGCGAGGCTAACGAAAAGACCTAGTCCGCATCCATTCCTACCTCAAAACCAAAACCTCACCCTGGGTAGCATTAACTGCCCGACGACAAAGCATCCCCCTCATCCCCTGGTCCACTGTGCCGGTGTTGCCACTTCAGGAACATCATTTCTACGTCCGTGCCTGGCTTTCGGTGCCGACCGGCGGGCGGCATTTGATGACGGAATCCGTGTTGTGGCAAAGGGATGTAAGGGGAATCACGAAAAGGTACTGAAAATGAACATCCATGTTAAACAGAACCCCGTATTGGCTAAAGGGCTGACCGATGACGTTAGTTACTGCTGTCTTCCTCTGATGACTGGGTACGGTCCATTTGACGTAGCCCGGCTCAATGCTGTTATCGAGGCCCTGAATCAAGCTTGGGATCAGTCTCCCCGCGTGTTGCTAACCCGCTTCGAGGTATACCTTCCAGAGAACAGCTTGGCAGGTGTAGTCCCCTCGGTAAAATCATTCATAGTCGCCTTCTTTGAAGCATTGGATTCCCTCATCAAGCGAGAGATAGAAGCCCTTCCAAGCAGTAACAACGTCGGACGCCTCACGCGGACCTGGGGTGTCTGGGCTATGGATGGTTCTGGGGCTGGCCACCGACTTCAAGTCGCGGTTATTACCAATTTCGATGCGTGTTACCAACCGGGAAGACCGGATGCCACCGAACGAAGAATGGCTCAGTGGATTAGTGAAGCTTATGAGCAGGCCATGAGGCAGTGTGGTCGTGAAGCTATCGGGTGTATCCACTTCGTGGAGAAATGGATACATCTCCTCGGCGGATACCAAGACTTGGCGGGTTATCAGGAGGCTTTCCGGCAACTCAGCTTGTTTTGCGGGGCTGCGTATCCAAAGCTTCCCCTGCTAGACAGTTCAGTGTTTGGCTGCGGCTTATACCCGTCCAGACTGACAGATGCTGAGCTCTATCCAGATGAGGCGTTCATCATACCCCCGCAGGAGCTTGCCAAGGGGCACCGCAATAGCCTCGTAAAAACGATGGTCAGCTACGGCGCCTGTGGGTAATACCTGTTGACCTTTGCAATGTAGAGCGTCTATTTCGTAACCACCAGATCCGCATAAATCACTCACTCCGGCATTCGCTGGACTATCCATCCCGTAATTTTTTTTCCTACCAAACCGCAGAGTTAAAGTCCCTATTGCATAGGGCTTGTGGGTAGCCAAGCCCTATCTGCCGGGGGGGGGGTGGAATGTCTGTATTAGTAATATCTATACATGAGCGAAGATCAATAGTTTATTTCTGCCTGGGGTGAAGGTTATAGAGATTGGCCTCACGCCATGAAGGTATTGATCCAATGAATTCATGTAATCAACTCAAACATACCAACTAAGGAGCTAAAGATGCAGCAGGGCAACATAACTGGGATTAAAGCAGGGCAGATGAAAACCTTTACTGAAAGCTCAATGGAGCAAGGTTACTGGCGCTGTCCAGACAACAAGAACCTGTACTTGGTGGATGGACCCACCTTTAGAGGTCTGCCGCTGATGTCAGGCCATGGCCCTTACATCGTCCAGTATCTCGATCGCCTCATCGAGGTTTTGCAAAAGGCCTGGGCCGAGCATCCTAGGCTGCTTGTACTCAGGATTGAGCTGAAGATTCCAAAGGAGTGGATGGGGCGCGATGATGTCATGTGGGACGGAATCATGAAGCGATTCATACAGTCCCTACGAAGGAAGGTGATGACAGACAGGGCAAGAGCCAAAGGGCGGAATGGTCGTTGCCATGACTCCTCGGTCAGGAACGTGTGGACACGGGAAGTCAGTACCAGGGATAGAGATCACTTTCACGGATTGCTAATGGTGAACCATGATGCCTATTATGGTTTGGGTAGCTACGATCTCAGAGTGCCCAGTCTGGCAAACATTATTCGTGAAGCATGGGCAAGCGCTCTGGGATTGATCTTTGAACAAGGTGCTAGGTTCGTGCACTACCCTGAAAATTGCTCGTACTTTATAAACGGGCATGGTGACGTAGCCACATTTGCTGAGGTGTTTCGCCGTGCGAGCTATATGTGTAAGGAGCGAACGAAAGTCTACGGTAACAGGCAGCAGTCCTTTGGCTATAGCAGGAAATAATCTCTCCAATCCGATCCACCGCCATGTTCAAGCGAGTAGCCAAGGGCGGTTCAGGGTTCACTCTCTTCAGCAATCCCCGAGATATCGGCAAGACGAAGGGGGTGGACTGGCCGTTTCAGGATTGGGCACCTCGTTACAATATCTCGCCAGGTACAGAAATTATACGGATCTGCTATAACTCAGAAGCCGAGCCTAAGGAGTTTGACCGATTCTGATGGCGATACCTGCCTTGCTCAGCCGGTGCCAAATCACCGCAACCGATAAATGCTCAGGCTGAGCACTTAGAGAGCAGTCGTTACTTTCGGGGAGCCTTTCATCACCAGCGGTGCTTGATTCCGGACGATGGCTGGCACGAATGGCAGCCCAATGCAGGCGGCAAGCAACCCTATTGCATAACTCGGCATGATCATTAGCGACTTTTCTTCGCCGGGATTTTTGAACTGATGGCCGATGGTAAACCCTGCTGTACCATCGCACCTTGCTAGGCCGAGGGGTTATTCGGGACATTCACTCCAGAATGCCGTAAGCCCCACAGTCCCGATGCTCTTGCTTTAATAGCGTCGAATTGATGATCCTGGGCTGGCGGCCTCTCTGGCTCCACAGGGTAGTAATGTTTGGCTGTTGTAGACGAGTAGGGAGCTTCAGGTTAATATTTCCTGAGGTGCCCACCTTACTTGCACACGAGTAAAAACAGGCGTTCGACTCCACTAAAGCTGACAAATCTTCTGACAAATCTCTTTGAGCTGCGTCGTTGTTGGGTATTTAAACGTGTGCACAAATCCCGAACGCGATGTGGTATCGAGGATATTTTGTCATGACAATCAAAGAACTTGCCTACTCTGTTCAGCAACACCTCCAGGCCTTTACAGCCGAACCCCTCAAAAGAGCCCATGCCTACGAACTCTTGTCTGCCGCTTTTGGCTATAAAAGCTATGCCGCCTTTGGCGTGGATGCGATTTTTGCGGAGGGGTTCCTAGACCCAGAAAGACTCGCCTCAGCTAAAGTTAGTGTGGAACAACGTTTCATCGGTCTAGGTTATCGACAAGCCACAGCAGACACCGTCGCCTTGGCCCTAGCTGAATTCCTGGGCCAGAACCAGATTGGTATCAAGCGGATTTCGGAATTGATAGCTGTTCTTCATCAAATAGCATCTGACTATGGTGATGAAGGGTTTGAATATGAAGAAGAGAGATACCAACTTTCCTCTGAATTGGTAGATAGCTTCGCTGGTGGTAGAGAATTACTGTTCGAAAATCCCATTGGCGCTCTTGAGCTGGAGTGCTTGGAGAGTGCGGCCGATAAGGGGGTGGCACAAGCGCATTACGCTCTGGCGTTAAGCCTTGGCGGTCCAAGGGATAACAGCGATGGAGGTGGTTACTGGTATTCCGTTCAGCAACAAGGCCAAGTTTTGCAGGGTGTAGAGAAGGAGTGGGCTGATGGCCATGCTGCCTGGCTCTTACAAAGGAAGAAGAGGGAATACCATCTCGATGAGGCCGCACGCCTAGGTGAGCCAAATGCGCTCTTGGCGTTGAATGACCCAACCTGCTTTGAGTTGTTCGCCGCGAGTACTGATATCAATCCTGCATTCATGGCCAATCTCGCCCACCGTTTTCATCGGTGGAATGAGGAAGAGCGCTGGCTGACAGTGGCGGCGGAGGCTGGCAATACCAAGGCAATGTGCGAATTGATCGAGGGTTACCATAGTCAAAATCTTCAAACGTGCTGGAAGTGGGTATATCTCGCAGCGCTTTTGGGTGAAGACCTTACAGCAGATAAGCATGTCGCCATCCATGAAAATGGGTCCCCTTATGATGATGACGTAGGTGGAACTATTTTCGTGCATGAGAATTACGGAATTGAACTTGATCCACTGGAGGGTAATCTTGACCGACTCGCCCGCGAAGCGGCACAGGAAATCTTCAGTCGGATTGGTTAATCATGTCACCAGTACAGCAAAAAGGACAGGCTGCGTTGACTTGGGCTTGTCCGTTTTGCGGGGTGGATTCTGGTCGGCGAAAATACAAATTCGGCTTCTCGGCTAAAGCCTTAGGCCGCATCGCCTTGCCATAGGTGAAATCGCTTTCACTTCAACCGATTCAAAGCGGAGACCGTATTCTTTGACGATAGCTACAAACTGGTCCAGGTACCGGCACTGGTAAGCGGTATTCGGTGGCAGCCAATCATCGGGTCCCAGTGATCCTTTCTCCCGGTTAATCCTGGCCAGTATGGGAATGAGGTTGGCCGAATCGTTGGCAAAAGCCCGCTTTCTCTCACGAGACCAGGTTGAACCGCCATGGCCATGCGCCCAGGCCAATGGCACCACATGGTCGATGTCCAGATCAGCGGCCCGGGTGAAAGAACTGTTGGTATAGGGGTCAGTCCATTCCCCATAGGTGACATTACAGCCTTTATTCCGTTTGAACTGCACAGCCACTTTGCTGTAATGGATCAATATTTCCGCACGGGTGTCCTGGCAGTCATGGTCCCCGTCGATCCAATGCGGCCACTGCTGGCGGTCGTATAAGGTGGAAAAGCGAGGTGCTTCGTGGGGCAAGGCCAGTGCAGGATCAGTCACCTGTCGGTGTTTGGAATAGCACGGCGATTTGTGGCAGTGGTACTGGCCAGTTGAACGCTCTCGGTGCCCCCCTTGGTTATCCAGCGCACCCCCGTGCGACAGGGCTGGACCCGTCCAATAAACCAATACCAACGATAATGCGAAATACCGGAACATCATAATCCGTCGCCACCCATAGAGGGCGGCGACGGTACAGGTTCCGTGATAGCAAAGCCAGGCAGTATGGCAATTGATTGCCTTGTTCGAGAAAGGTAACGAGAGGATGAAAGTTAAAAATAATGGGCGAGGGGTATTTCATGAACCAACCCACAGGACTTACCCATGACCCACGACATCGTCCCAGCCAATCAACTCAGTCACGCCAAGCCCCAGACTCGGTCCACCATCGAAGGGCGAGGAAACATTGCTCTGGAGTATCCCTCCATCCAGCCTCCTGAAGATGAGATCCAGGTGCGAGAGGACCAGGCGATCTATCAGGTTTGCGTCGATTTGCTCAAAAAGGGAAGGCGCAGATAGCCAGCAACGAGACCCCATGCGGAGGTGGGTTGCCCCTATGCTGGTAACTCCAGTCCTCAGTCCCAGAACCAATTTCCTTAAATAGATAGCCAGCGCGGCATTGCTACGCTACCTCTGCCTGGGTGGCCAAATATTGACCAGGGTAAGCATGGGGAGATGGACTTGCCTGTCAATAGCGGTTGACCAACGGTGCATATTCAGGCTTCAATGGAAGTATCTAGGGTTGTCATCAGGTAAGTATTTCAATACCATCTAGGCATATCAAAAGGGACTTTGAAAGAGATGATTCAACAGTGAAGTTTTTTGGATTCATACTCTGTAGATCCCTTCTTCCCGTTCTAGCTTTTGTCTGCGCTGTTACCTCTCCTTTTGTCTTTAGCGCTTCTTCTGTTACTGAACTCTACTATGCTGGCTTTGCCTTGGCTGGTAATGCCTCGGATGCCGCCGAATCGTTTCCGCTGACTTCCAAGTTAATGACCGAGACTACCGCTGAGGGTATCCCGCTAATAGAGGATCAACTCCGCAAAAAGGTAAGCGGATCGGGCAGACTCGACAATATTGTCTTTGATTTGGTGACCCAGCAGCAGGGTCAGGGAGCTGTGGCGGTTGCGTTCGTTGTAGACTGGGAAAATATTGCCTATGAAACAATCAACAACTCAAAAAAAATCGTCGCCGATTTGCACGGACAAATACTCGTTTTTGACTTTGACAGCAAAAAAGTATTGGCAGCATTTCCGGTTGCAGTGCAGTTAATTGATGTAGTGGACGGTGAAGTAACTGAAGCCTACGAAGCGGAATTGATAAGGCGTTTGACCTTTGGAGACAACGGACAAGGATTGTTGAGCGCATTTGCAAAACGATTTTCTACCCTCGATATCAAGCGTACCTATGGAAACTATATAGGAGTGGTTGATGTCGTTCTTGAGAGCAAGGCGCAAGAGTTTTTAGAAGCTCACGGTAAGGACGCTGGCCAGTATGAAATCAAAGTAGCAGACCAATTTGGCAAGCGTCTCTCTTCAAACCTGAATATTCCCTATGTGCCCTACACTAAAGGTATGGCTATTGGAGCCAAAATGGTCGCTAGATTTGCTAGTGGATCTGAATACCAGTTTGAACTTCCAAAGCCAGACTACCAAATTTATCTAACCTTGCGTGGATTCAAAAAAGTTCAGCTTGATTCCAACAGTGTCTTGAGTGCTTGGGCATACGGCAGTTATATGAACGTCAGGATCACAGATTTTGACAGTACAACACATTACTTGGACATTCCTGTGAAGTACGGCGCTGTCAAGAAAGTGCCCAATACAGCAAATAAGATCGACGATTGGACTATTTTCCAGGAATCACTGTTTTCTCTCATAGACCAAACAACTCAACAATTCATAGAGCCGGATAGAAAATGGCTGGCAGAGTGGTCTTCTGGAAAGGATGCCTATAAACAGCTTCAATCCATGCAGAGAATTATTGATCGAACGCAATAAGGTTAAGTTAATGAAAGTAAGAAGTTTTTTGTCAGTATTATTGCTCATTCCCATTATGCTTTTTTCTATTGCAGTCTCAGCAACTGAAATTCATGGGAAGGCAGATGTTCCATACAAGTCGATGTTTGGATCAAGTCCAAGCGCTGCGATGCGTCAGGAGGCAATTGAAGAAGCGAAAAAGAATGCGTGGAATCGCTATACCTCAACCTTCAATCCAGCGAAGTTGGCAAGTTATAAGTCCGCAGAACAGGAGATTCTGTCGAACATTGATGAGTTCATTATCGATATTAGTATCGTCGATGAATTCGTCAATAAAGACTCGAAAGTGTTTACTGTTGCCATCAGGGCAAGTATCAACGAGGCAGCCTTAAACTCAAAACTGAATTCAAATGCAGCTAGCAGTGGTGCTGGTGGCGAAATGATCAGTTTTATTTTTATGGCTAGAGAAGTAGCCTCTTTAAAAGAGTTTGATGCTCGTCGGACTGATGTCCGTATGGATGAATCTGATTTGAAAGCCAGCGGATCTTCAGGAATGCAGGGTGGAAATGCCACAGTTAGCGAACAAACTGCGACTATTGCGCAGACGACTACCGGTGGCAGCACCCTGCGAAAGGCAAATGAGGTAGCGTACCAAGCCCGTTCCAGTGCCGACGTCGATACTGCTCTCACTGAAACACTATCGGCTTATGGCTTCGATGTCGTGGGTTATCCTGATGTCGTAGCGAATTGTGGAGGGGCAGATCCCTCTGTGATTGAGTCAGAATTCTCAAGTACCGACGAGATGAGCGTGCAAACTCGTAAGTCAACAATCGATGCGGCACGGAGCTGCGGCGTCAACTATATGGCTGTAGGCACCTTGGATATCGGCCTGTCAGACATTGATCCAGTCACTGGCAGTCAGCGAGTATTTGTCTCTGTACGTTCGCAGGTATGGGATATTGCTCAAAGGTTGCCCCGTCGTGTGTCATCTGTAGGGCCTGTCCAGTACCAAGGGTTGGGGCCTGATGCCACTGTTGCAATGAGAAATGCACTTGTAGAAGCATCCAGGCAGTCAGCAATGACCATTGTTGATCAGCTTAATGCTAGAGGCGTTCGCTAATCTTTCCACCATTCATGGAGTTCAAAATGTCTTTAAAACAATTCGCCGTTGCTTTTGGAGCGTCGGCCTTCATCGCCACTGCTGCCATTAATGCACAAGCTTTTAACCTTAATTCAGTCAAGTCTGCGGCTGGGCTGGGTTCGTCTGCACAGACAACTTCGGTGGTTGATGTGGCAGGCCTTACAAATCAACAACAGGCTCTGATGGCCCAGTTTACCTCGGCTATGCAAAACATGTTGATGGCTCAAAGCAAGACACTGGAGGCCGCTGGTCACAGGGAACAAGCAGATCTTGCTAAAGCGACAGCTGCGAATTATGCCTCAGGCAATATTGATGACCCTAAAGCGATCGAGAGAGACAGGCAGCTTACTGAAGAGAATCAAGCCCAAATAAACCAGATGTTGGCCGAAAACCAAGCTATTTCTGAAGAAGGAAAGGCTGCTCTGGCTGAAGCTGTACCTTTTTATGCACAAGGTATGCTAGATGGTTCTCAACTTCCTGGTGCTTTTCAGTCGTGGACAACTGACGCGAAAAATGGCGCAAATAGCCTTGCTTCAGACCCTATGCAAGCTCAGAAGTTGGTTTCAAGCTTGAGTGAGGTGACGACGGTTACAACCAATCTCCCAGGGCTGGTTTCATCATGGACCTCCACCACAAAATCGTTTCTTACCTTTGCTAAAAGTAATGACGTTGATGTGTCTGACGTTGAAAGCAAGTTGGGTGATCTGTAGTTGAGCAAAGCCAGGGTGCTTGGGCACCCTGGCTTTGTATTACTTGATGGAAAAAATAATGCTCAGAATTGCCCGCTATTTTCTAGTCGTTCTATTCGCTAGCGTCTCACCGCTAGCTATGGCGTCAGGTATTTCCTACGTCTCTGTTGAGACTCAGGGCACTGGAGAATCACAGAATTTCGCCATTGCTTCAGCACTTTCTGCCGCCATTTCCCAAGTCAATGGGGCCACATTGGAATCAGAAAAAGTACTGTCTGAGTTAATGGTCGCGGTCGATACTGAATCTGACAGCCAGGCAATGTCAGCCAGTAGCTCCGCAGAGGTGGTCTCTCAAAAAACAAAAGGAACGGTGCGGGATTATAAGGTGCTATCCAGCCAGGAGCAGGACGGTCTTTGGACAGTGGTTGTCGCATCCAGAATCGCTAAGTTTGAACGATCAGTGCAATCTGATCGGCTAAGAATATCGGTTCTCCCGTTCAGGGTTGATAGCGATTCCTTCATGCCATCGGCTGACAAATTTGCCACAGATCTGGCAGCGCTTCTCACACAAAGTCGCCGTTTCGCCGTGCTCGATAGAGATTTCGAGGAAGAGCGACAACTGGAAATGACCATTAATACATCGGAAGACTCTCCCACAGAAGAAATGGCCCGGCTTGGCAATCGATTGGGAACTGACCTGATGGTAGTTGGCACTATCCAGGATGCATCAATCTCTACGCGAAGTACTGAACTGGCTGGCAGAACACTGCATAGCGCCACAGGCCATTTTGCAGTCAGTTACCGAATCATTGATGCAGCGACAGGTCAGGTAAAGTTTGCTGATAGCTGGTCTCGCACACGTGAAGGCGCGTCTTTAGACTCGTTGGTCAGTGCAGCATCGGAAGCGATTGGACGGCAAATTGTCGATGGAATATTTCCGATAGCAGTTGAAAGTGTTTCAGGCGATTTGCTGTATCTTGGGCAAGGCGGCAAGTCAATTAAAACCGGCCAAAAATATCGACTTATTCAACTTGGTGATGCCATTGTCGATTCATACACAGGCGAGAGTCTTGGGCGTCAAGAAAGAGATGTTGGCTTGATTGAAATCATTGACGTGCAGAGCAAAGTTACTAAAGCGAGACTTTTGAAGTCTGATGTTGATATTGCAGAGGTTTTCGCTCCTGCCGTATTCGTTGTCAGGTTGCATAGCGAATCAACATCACAACATAGCTCAACGAGCCCAGCACCACCCAGAGAGCCTCCTGCGAAAAGCGTTAAGGAGATCAAAGAAGATTTAGAGTCTTCCTGGTGATATTGCTTAAGTAACTTTTGGAGAACCATTATGGATCTAACGCGTAAAAGAATTTGTGTATCAGTAATTTCAGTGCTGGCAACTCTCTGGGTAGGGGGTGCTAATTCTGCGGCTCTTACTTTGGATGATTTTGTTCCGCCAAGTGAAGGTGGAAGTGTTGAGCCAGAAAATCCAGTTGAGGACTCTGGCGATGCCGTTATTGGTACATCAATGCAGGATACCATGGGCTATGCCTATCAGCAGTTGATGGACGAAGGCGGAAATGGTATCAGGACGGTCCAAACGAAAACGGGGCTGGGCATTTTGGCAACCGGCACTGCGGGCTACAATGTGTATGACAATATCAACGCGACGCTTTTGTCAAAGCGGCAGGCCTATGTATTGGCATTTACTAATGCCCAAGGCCAGTTAGTCAAACACATGGAAGGTTTTGAGAGTCACTGCGAACAGGGTATTGAAGCAGATACATTGGCGATTGATACGGGCAGTGATAGCTTGGGAAACAGTGAGGCGTCGAGTTCCGAGGTCTGTAGTGAAATTACCTCTGGCCTTCTGTCTTCCTACATTACCTACGCAGTAGATGACAATGTTGAGAACAAAACCGTAGCCGTCACTGTCGCCAGTACTACAAAAACGCGCTCTGCTGTCGACAGGGTAGGAGGGGCTGTCATTGCCACCAGTGACCCAGGCAAGGCCTTTGAACATATTGCCCGCGAAGTATCCCAAGGTGTTGTGCCGCCAGTAGGCGCGAAGCTCATCATGAACCCAGAAAATGGTGAAGCCATCGTTATTGGTTTTGGCAGCTCAATTATTCGGGATAACAAAAATCCTACCATGAAGGCCAAAATGCGTGAAATGGCCAATAGGCAATCCCAGTTAAGAGCTAATAGCGCACTACTCTCCTTTCTGACCAACAGCGAGGTGTATTGGGAAGGTGGGTTTGATGAATCCCAATTGGATTCTCAGGAGCAGTTTGAGGTTCCTGTCGATGAGCAAGGCAATCCTGGTGATCCTGTTGCCTTTGACGAAATGAGAAGCCAATTTCTCAACGTTACGCAAATGTCTGATGATTATAAAGTGGTAACAGGTGGCCAGGTTCCACCTGGGGTAAAAACAAGATCATTTCCCAGCGAGGATGGATTTTGGATGAATACCATTGCCATCTATATGCCTTCAAGCGAAGCGTCTGCAAGACAAGCGAGTAAGGAAAATCAACGCGCAGCTACCCATCAGGGTTCGAATGCATCGCCAAGTACAGCTCCTGGGCGTCCTGTGGAGATGGAGGGTGGCTTGAATTCTGGTGGTAGCAACCCCCAAGGACCCAGTGGTCGAGTTGTCCCGGATAATGATTTCTAAAAAGCCCTATCGCGGACTTATCTTTACGATTTTAACCTGTGTTTCTCTAGGGGTGGCTGGCGCGTCGGCCACCTTATTAGAGGATGAAATGAGGCTTTACATATCAACTCATAAAGAAATTTCACGCCACTTTTCCAATGCGTATGTAAATGCACGACACGAAAATCGTCTGGAAGCTTGGGCTACCGACGGTCGTGTCAGGCGGGCTCTCGTTTTATACAAGCCACTTAAGAAGTCTCAATCCACACTTGGGCAGATGTACTGTCATTCGGCCTTGGGTCAGAAGGAAAGGGTTGAAATCTTTGATCAGATATTGAAAAAAATAGAGGGCGATACTGCAATTGCTTCCAGGCTTGCCCCTGACTATGGCCCGGTAATCAGGTTTGTTAAGACGGAGAGTGTTGCACTTGTCGATTGGCGAGGGTGGCAAGTTTCAGCCTGTGAAGTTAATGAAGCCGATTTAAGGGTTACTTATACAGATTTGCCCTCAGGCGAAACGATCCAGCAAGCCATTTACGCGGAGGGAAAGGCTCAGTTTTACAATGGTAACCATGAACAGGCCATGAGTCGTTTTAAATCACTTAAAGGCTTCCCAGAAATCTATAGTAATTCCCTTTTCTATTTGGTTGTGATTCTGAGTGGTACGCATCCTGAAATAGCTGAATCGCTTCGTCACAGTCATCTACGTCTGGATCAGGTCACCGATGGATCAGCACTGGAGGCGTATTATCAATATTTATTGGAACTGGGTGACCTCGATGAGCAGGCAGCCGTTTCAGAAGTCTGTCGGGAGAGGGGGTTGAAGTGCGGTAGCGCTGAAGGCGGTTAACAAGCTGATTTCTTCTTGCTCAGATATTTTTTATCACGATGCCATTGATGGGTTGATTGCTACCATTTCGGTTGGGAAAGTATTTTTTAAAAGTAACTCTCCGGTTTTATGTGTGGGAAGATCACTGGCTCCATGCTGTGCTTGAAAACTGGCGAATGCTGGTGAGTTCTATGTATTCGAACGTTGTTTGATACTGTATTAAATCCAAAGATAAACATGGTGTAATTATGAAAAAGTATTTTATATCCCTCGCATTTTGTGCACTTTCCGTTGCTGGTTGCTCTCAATCAGTGCCAAAATGTAGCGACGAGGAAACTACCGATTTGGTCAAACTAATTGCAAACGAAGAAATGATCAATCAGCTCGGAGCAGCGTCTGCGAAGCTGTTTTCTTATTCTTTAAGCGCGATAAGAACAACGAGTTCTAACGAGCAAACAGGAGCTCACGAATGCGCTGCACAACTAGAGTTTACCATGAGTGAGACGGACACGACTCAAACTAATGAAATTCCAATTACATATACTGTTGAAATGACTGATAAAGGAGACGAGTTTTACGTTACCGTCTTCGGCCTTTAATAGAGCAGAAAAATTAAAGACAGAACAACGCAGAAGAAACTGTTGCAGCTATTCCTTACCAATTCACTAGTCATTAAAAATCAAGGAGATATTATGTCATCTATCACAGAGCTAAAAGACACAATCAACACAAAGACACTTAACCTTGTCTTGCTAACGATAGTTACAGGTGGAATCTATCCAATTCTTTGGATGTATATGAATTGTCCCAAAATTGAATTAATTACTAAAAGTAAAATTGCTGACAATACTTTTATTATTTGGCTGGCTGTTTGTGTTGGTCTAGGTGGAGCTTTCACAAACGCTGGGGAAGAGTCATTGGATATCATTGCAGGGCTTCTAACTATTGCTTCTTGGGTGTTATATATAGTTTGGTCGTTCAAGGCTAAAGCAGCACTTCAAAATTATGCTTTGAATGAGCACAAGGTAGACTTAAGAATGAATGGTTTTTACACATTTTTTCTGACTCTATTCTATATCAACTATTGCATTAATGACTTGCCAGAAGCTAAGCGCAAGCAAGAAATCCTCAGAGGAGATCATAACTTAGCCGCTGAAGGCTAATAAAATGGGATGCCTGTTTTGCGCTAGTGCTAAGACATCGATAACTGTATACAGATATAGTTATTGTGTTGATGGGCAAAAATATACGCTTGGTGCTACCGGCGCCTTTCGCTAGCCCTTTCTATCTATTGCTCTGCGATGTGAAAAGGCGGAATTTGCCTAGCCATCAAAAACACGATTGTGAATTACACGAACAACATCCACCGGGGCCGCCCTAGCAGGGCGGCCCCGGTGGATGGGGTCCGTTGCAATATTGCCAAACAGAGCTTTAAGTGATTCTCTTGTCTGGTGAAAAGAGTGATCTGTAAAAATAAAAAATGGGCGTTGGTTATTCCATGAACCTAATCACAGGAGAAATCCAAGACCCTGACATTGACCTTTCCAACGAACATCCCCACACCTAGCTTCTGCCTAAGTTCAAACCTGAAGCTCTAGAAGTGCTCGGATAGATTAACACTTCTTTGATAGTTACGAGGATGTGATCGAAATTCGAGAACAGAAAGGGATCCATGAGTTCTCGAAGGTTTGTATGAATGCCAGAAAGCGCGGATAGCCAGCCTGTCTCTGCCACCCACCTCAATTTCAGGTTCCTCTTTGAGGCTGAAGTAACCAGCAGTTTGCTATCCTTACTTTTCGGAGCGGGTATTCATCGGCCTGACCGCCCATTTAGTCAACCGAGAGTATAATGAGGTATCCTCTCGGTCAAGATATTCAGCTTGGATACTCAGGGATTCAACCGCCACCGATAGGCAGCGGGCAATGGAACAGCCTATATGGAACTCATAGACAACATCAATAGCCTGCTTGGCGAAGACCTCAAGGCCCGCCTGAAGCCCAATGCCAAGCTGAAAATCGCGGCCAGTTGCTTCTCTATGTACGCCTACGTGGCCCTAAAAAAGGAGCTGGAGAAGATCGACTCCCTGGAGTTCATCTTCACTTCGCCTACATTCGTCCCCAGTGAAGTCAGCGACAAATTCAAGAAGGAGCAGCGAGAGTTCCATATCCCCAAGGCGGAGCGTGAGCGCAGCCTCTACGGAAGTGAGTTCGAGATCAAATTGCGCAATCAGCTCACGCAGCGCGCCATTGCCCGTGAGTGTGCTGACTGGATTCGCCGCAAAGCCACTTTCCGCTCCAATCGGGCCCAGTCGCCAATGCAGCCTTTCGCCGGGGTCCAAACTGAGTCGGGTGATAGTGTGTATATGCCATTGCAAGGTTTCACTGCCGTGGACCTGGGCTATCAGAAAGGCAATGCTATCTCCAATATCGTCAGCCGGATTAACGAGCCGACCCATACAGGAATGTTCCTCAACCTGTTCGATCAGATATGGAATGACCCAGACAAGCTGGAGGACGTCACTTCCCAGCTCTGTGAACATATTGCTTCTGTATACCAGGAGAATCCCCCGGAGCGCATTTACTACCTGATGCTCTACAACATCTTCCGGGAGTTTCTCGAAGATGTGAATGAAGACGTGCTACCCAATGACCGCACCGGTTACCAAGAGAGCCTGATTTGGCAGAAGCTGTTCAATTTTCAGCATGATGCCGCCACGGGGCTGATCAATAAGTTGGAGACCTACAACGGCTGTATCCTGGCCGACAGCGTGGGGTTGGGCAAAACCTTTACCGCCCTGGCAGTCATCAAATACTACGAGCTGCGCAATAAGTCAGTGTTGGTCCTTTGCCCCAAGAAGCTGTCAGACAACTGGCTCAACTACAATCGCAACCTCAAGACCAACCTGTTCGCCCGCGACCGCTTCAACTACGATGTGCTTTGTCATACCGACCTCAGTCGCACCCGTGGGGAATCCTTGGGCATGCCGCTGGATCGGGTCAATTGGGGCAACTACGACCTGGTTGTGATCGACGAATCCCACAACTTCCGCAACAACGACATTTATAAAGATAAGGAAACCCGCTACCAGCGCCTGATGAACCAGGTGGTTCGCCAAGGGGTGAAGACCAAGGTGCTGATGCTCTCGGCCACCCCGGTCAATAACCGCTTCAATGATCTCAAGAACCAGCTGGCGTTGGCCTATGAAGGTGACAGCGAGAATTTGTCCGGTAAACTGCGCACCACCCGCGACATAGAGAGTATCTTCCGCCGCGCTCAGGCAGCGTTCAACACCTGGGCCAACCTCCCGCCGGAGGAGCGCACCCCGGCGGCGATCCTCAATAGCCTCGACTTCGATTTCTTCGAGTTGCTGGACAGCGTCACCATTGCTCGCTCCCGACGTCATATCGAAACCTTCTATAACACCGCTGAGATTGGCAGCTTCCCCGAGCGCCGCAAGCCCCTGTCGTATCACTGTCCGCTGACCCAGCGCACGGATGTCATGGGCTTCAACGATATCTTCAACCACCTCACCCAGCTCAAGCTGGCAGTCTATGCCCCTGTCAGCTACATACTGCCCAGCCGCTTGAAGAAGTACGAAGAGCAATACGACACCCAAGTATCCAGTGGGGGTGGCAAACTAAAGCAGGCCGACCGAGAGAAAAGCCTGCAAGCCCTGATGACCACTAACCTGCTCAAGCGTTTGGAAAGCTCCGTCGAGGCCTTTCGCCTGACCCTTAAGACCCTGCAACGCAGCCACCGGGACGCTCTGGAGAAGATCGCTGCCTTTAAGCAAACCGGGAAAACTGCTGATTTTGCCGATGTCACTGCCGCGTTCGAGGATACGGAATTTGAGGATGATGAGTTCCCCATGCCGGGTGACGCCACAATCGGAAAGAAGATTCAGATCAGTCTGGACGATATGGATTTGCCATCCTGGGAGCACGACCTCCAGGCCGACCTGTTTTTGATAGATGCACTGTTGGCAGAAATGGCTAAAGTGACACCGGCAGACGATGCCAAGCTACAACACCTGAAAACCCAGATCGCCAGCAAAATCTCGTCACCGATCAACCCCGGCAACAAAAAGGTGCTGCTCTTCACCGCCTTTGCCGATACCGCCAACTATCTGTATGACAATCTCTCGGAACACTTACTTCACCACTTCCGAGTACACACCGGCAAGGTAACAGGCAGCGACGGCCCCAAGTCCACCTTGGGCACAATTCCAGGCAGCCGCCAAAGCTACGATTTCCAGGGCCTGCTGACCCTGTTTTCCCCTCGCTCCAAGGAAAAGGCCGCCATCTACCCGGACGAACCCCGCGAGATCGATATCCTTATCGGCACCGACTGTATCTCCGAAGGGCAGAACCTCCAGGACTGCGATTACCTGATCAACTACGATATTCACTGGAACCCGGTACGCATTATCCAGCGTTTTGGCAGGGTGGATCGTATCGGCTCGACCAATGCCAGTATCCAGCTGGTCAACTATTGGCCGGATATCAGTTTGGATGAATACATCAATCTCAAGGAGCGGGTTGAAAACCGCATGGTGATTGTCGATGTCACGGGCACGGGGGACGACAACGTACTCAATTCCCAGGCCAACGATGTCGCCTACCGCAAGGAACAGCTTCGCCGCCTGCAAGAGGAAGTGATTGAAATGGAAGACCTCAAAACTGGGGTCTCCATCACTGATCTGGGACTGAATGATTTCCGCATGGACTTGCTCAACTACAGCAAAAGTCACCCCGACATCGCCAGTCTACCCAGCGGCCTGCACAGCATAGTGCCCGCCAACCCCGCGTTGGGGCTGGAACCGGGAGTAATCTTCACCTTGCGCAATCGTGCAATTCGGGCAGGGGCTACCCCACTGAGCCAACAGAACCGCCTGCACCCTTACTACCTCATCTATATCGCTGAAGATGGCCGCATCATTGCCGACCACACCGAAGCCAAGCGCTTGCTGGATCTGGCACGCTCAGCCTGCAAAGGCCAGAGCGAAGCCATAGCCAAAGCGTATGTGCCATTCAATGAAGCCACTCAGGATGGCCGCGACATGCAGCGCTATTCAAACCTTCTCGACCAGGCGATTCGTGGCATGATCGCCACCAAGGAAGAAAAGGACATTGATAGCTTGTTCACCAGTGGTAAAACCACTGCACTGGTGGATATCATCAAGGGGCTTGATGATTTCGAGCTTGTCACCTTCATTGTTATTCAGTCGGTGGCTTGATCCCGATGCTGTACCGTTTTCCACCCCAGGCCAGCGTTAATAGACCGGTACCCAAAGCCCGCATCTACGAACACAGCAAAGTGGGGAGTGCTTTGCGCAATAAATTTATCAGCCAGGTTGAGGCGATTGTCTGGGCCTATAAGCTGGCGCCGGAGACCATCAATCTGGCCTCAACGCCAGCAGTTCCTGAGATCCAGGTATTTGATATTGTCCTCAAAGCGCAAGAGGTGGACGATCAGGTATTACTGGCTATTGACCGGGCCATCCCGTTCCCTATTATCTTCCGTCTTCATCACGGTAACCGAGTCCGCGTGGTGGCCGCCTATAAAAGGCCGAGCGAAGTGGACGCCAGCCAATGGGTGATCGAGGGCTATGTCTCCAGTGAATGGGTGGCCGCTGACGTAGCTGAACAGCCCTTGCCCCAGGCGCTGGACTTGCAAGGACTCTACCATCAGCTGTTGCGCAGCTTTATGGATGAACCAGGCCGACCGGGAGAACCGCTTTCGGACCACCTTCAGCGCAGCCACCAACTGCGTGTGGCCCACAATGACTATCGGAAGCTGGAGAGCCGTTTGCAAAAAGAAAAGCAGTTCAACCGCAAGGTTTCCCTAAATGCAGAACTGCGGGCCGTGCAGCAGCGAATAGACCAGTTGCGCCAGTTGTAGCATTACCCAAGCTCCGGCATGAGGCTTTAGCACCAGCGGGAACAAGTACAGTGAGTACTCATAGCGAGCTAAAAAGAACAGCCAGTAATCCAGTACCCAATAGGGAAAGGACAGAAGGAACGAAAAAAATGACCACAAACGCCACTTCTTCAATTCGTAAGCCAGCAAGACTAACTGAGCTGGTGCAACAACATGCCACTTCACTCTGGCCTGACTCACAGGTCGTGTTTTATGGTTATGCAGATTCCCCCGGGCTTGATCACGCCAGGTTTTTTGTACCGCTGGAAGAAGGCGAACGGGGCTATGGCTCAAAGTTTCGAATGCCCTTTAGCTGGGCACTGGACGAGTTGGTCGCCGAGCAAGTGAATCAAGGGCTGGGTGACCCCTACGCGGGGTTACTGGCCATATCGGCAGGAGAGGTGACATTGCAACCACTGTCCAATGAAGCAGCCAAACAGCTGATGACTGAAATGAGCGCTGCCGAAGCTGAGGCAGACTTGATGAAGGAGTACTTGGACATACTGTCGCGCTTGCCAGAAGACACCGTAAATCTAGAGGCCGACCAATATTCAGGCGTATTCCTGCCGTATCCCTACCCGGAATACTGGACCTCTGAACTCAAAGTCATGTTAGTGGGGAGGGAAACCGCTGGCTGGAATACCGATAACCACAAAAATACCTTAAGCCGTGTCATTAATCATAATCGTGAGGGTAATACGCCATCTCTTGTCCAAGAAGCTGTCGAGCGTTACAAACGCCATCTGCTGGACGCCCGTGGCAACCTTAAAACCACGTCCAGAAGTCGCTTCAAACAGTACTATTTCAAGCTGGCTAAAGAGTTGGGTATCAACCCCAAAAGCATTATCTATAGCAATCTCTTTGCTTGGGACTACGACAAGCAGTCACCCCTGAAAAGGCCGCAAGCTGAATTGGACATCATCAAGTCCATATCCATGGAGCTGTTGGCCGCTCAGATCAAGTTGCTGAGTCCAGATGTCATCATCTTTGCCGCAGGCGTAACGGGCATTCATCAGATGATCAAGGATTTTTTTGCCAATCACTTCGATGGGCACGAGAGCCTCACCGTTATCCCGAGAAAATATTGGGAATTCAAAGCTGCTGGCGCCCACTGCTTCCGGATAGCTCACCCCAGGGCGACACGCGGCCATCAAGCCTACCGACAACAGGTTATCGACCAGATCAATAGATTGAAACAAGCTGGCTAAGGGAAAAATTCCCCGGAAGGTGGAAATTGACGCCGAACTACGGAAGCTAAACACAGAACAGGAGGGACTCAATAAATGGAAGGGAACAGGGCGGTACTACTTAAAGCACTTCGACCACAATATGGCTTTTTATGTGGCATCACCATAATCCTCAGCGTGGTAAGTGGGGCCTGGCAAGCTCGGATAGCAACGGATGGAAAAGCAGTACAGCAGATTGTCGACATCAAATTAGGAATAGGCCTAAGGAGCAAAAGCCGGAAATGAAAATCCAATCTGTTCGCATAAAGAATTTTCGCACGCTTAAAGATGTGACGATACCCTTCGATTCTGTCACGACCTTAATCGGACCAAACGGTGCTGGTAAGTCAACGGTGCTACGTGCACTCGACTGGTTCTTCAACGGCAAGCCTGGGGCATTGACAGAAAAAGACTGCTCATTTGGTGCCACTGAAGAAGAGATCGAGGTTCAGGTCACATTCGATGAACTTACCGATAAGGACCGCGAGGCCCTTGGGAAATACGCGCCGGAAGGGGTTACTACGTTCACCGCATGGAAGCGTAGGACATTTGATGGTGCAGATATACTCTCCGCCAATGCAAAGGGTTTCCCGGATTTCAACTCGATCAAGGCAGCTAACAGTGCGACTGCGAAAAAGGATCAGTACGCCGCTCTCCGGCGTAGTCGCCCAGAACTTGACCTCCCAGCGGCCAACACCGGCCCAGCCGTTGAACAGGCGATGACGACCTGGGAGGCGTCTAACACGGATCAGCTTGTTGACGCTCCCGAAGCACTGCAAACCAACTTTTTCGGCTTCAACAGCGGTGGAAAGATGAGCGGTCTCTTCGACTTCGTCCTGGTCACTGCGGACCTGCGTGCAAGTGAGGAGTCAATCGATGGTAAGTCGAGCATCATTGGCCGAATTCTTGAGCGTTCAATCGACCGTGCTGCCGCTGATGAGGAAATCGCGAAAATTGTCGAGGAGTCGCGTGCTAAGCAGCAGCAAGTCTATCAGGAGAAATTCAAGGAGCAGCTCGATACCATTACGGCACAGCTCAACGATGTAGTAACTTCCTATGCTCCCGGTCGGGCGGTTACGGTCACCCCGGCTGGGGTAGAACTCAAGGCGCCCCGTACAACATTTGATGTGGCCGTGCTGGACGGAACAACCGAAACCGCTGTAGAACGACAGGGGCATGGCTTCCAGCGCACACTTCTGATCTCGGCACTTCAACTCTTGGCGCAGTCGGGAGCAGCTTCGGCTGAAGGTGTTATTTGTTTGGCAATTGAGGAGCCAGAACTCTTTCAGCATCCGATCCAAGCGCAGACTTTTGCGAAGGTTCTCAGGTCGCTTGCAGAAGACGCTGGAAAGCGCATCCAAGTAACCTATGCGACTCACAGCCCCTATTTCCTTGAGGCAAGACATTTCGATCAGGTCAGACGGTTAACTCGGTCGTCTGACGAGACTCCGGTGGTCTCAGTGCACTACGCAACCGTTGCGGATGTGAAGGCTAGGCTGCGCGGAGTAGTGGATGCTGATGTGATTGATCGCAGGCTTGATCACAACGTCGCCGATCAGCTCTCAATAGCGCTCTTCGCGAACCGAGCGTTTCTTGTGGAAGGCCCGACAGAATCAGCCGTGTTCTATGGTATTGGCGATAGAATTTCTCCCGCCTCCCTTGAGGCGGCAGGTATTTCGATTGTCAATGTGGGAGGCAAGACATCGATCCCCCTCGCACATGCAATCCTGACATCGATTGGGGTTCCGGTTTATTCACTTTTTGATGCTGATGGCGGATTTGAAGCGCGTGCGAGGGCTAATGGAAAGCCACAGACCAAGATCGATGAAGAGCGCAGGAGTCATGCAGTGGCGAACCGCACGATGTTGAGATACTTCAACCGAACGGAAGAGGATTTTCCAAGTGCCCTCGTTGCTGACAAGGTGGCAATCTTTGATGATCACATTGAAGCGTTTTTGGCAGAACACTGGCCAGAATGGGTGACGGAATGTAATAACCTTGAGGCTGCCACTGGTATTAATCTCTCAAAAAATCAACTTGCGTACCGCACCGCAACACTCAAGGCCGAAGGAGCTATTCCAGAGTTGCTCAAGCAAATTCTGACGAAAGCGGGGGAGTCTAGTCATGCATGAAATCATCTGCCCACACTGCGGTAAGGCATTCAAGATTGATGAGGCTGGGTACGCGGACATCCTGAAACAGGTTCGGGATAGCGATTTCGAGAAGCAGTTGCATGAGCGGCTGGAGCTGGCTGAGCAGGATAAGCGGAACGCCGTGGAGATCGCCAAAGGCAAGATCAGCAGCGAATTGCAGAAGGTCACTTCTGCCAAGGATGCAGAGATCCAGGAATTGAAGGCTAGGCTCGATGCTGGCGAGGTTGCTCGGCAACTCGCCGTAACTCAGGCCCTGAACTCAGTGGAGAAAGAGCGTGACGCGCTTGCAAACGAGCTTGCGCAGGCGAAGCATGACAAGCAAGCCGCATCCAAACTGGCTGAGGCGAAGCTTCTAAGTGAGTTGCAGAAAACTGCTGCGACCAAGGAAGCTGAGATTCAGGAGCTGAAGGCAAAACTCGACGCCAGTAACATCGCACAGAAGCTCGCGATCACCGAGGCAGTCAGTACAGTCGAAAAGGAACGCGACGAACTCAAAAGCGGCTTGCAGCGGGCGGAGCTTGAAAAACATCTCACCGAGAAGGCACTGAAAGAAAGGTACGAGATACAGATCAAGGATCGCGATGATGCAATCGAGCGCCTTCGGGATATGAAGGCTCGGTTATCGACCAAGATGGTCGGCGAAACACTTGAACAGCACTGCGAGACCGAGTTCAACCGAATCCGTGCTACAGCGTTTCCACGTGCATACTTCGAGAAGGATAACGATTCACGCAGCGGCAGCAAGGGCGATTACATCTTTCGGGACACAGATGAGTCTGGCACCGAGATCGTTTCGATCATGTTTGAGATGAAGAATGAGAATGACGAAACTGCCACCAAGAAGAAGAATGAAGATTTCCTGAGGGAACTCGACAAGGATCGGACCGAGAAGGGGTGTGAATACGCGGTGTTGGTCTCCTTGCTTGAACCTGACAGCGAACTGTACAACTCCGGGATCGTCGATATGTTCCATCGCTACCCAAAGATGTACATTGTCCGACCGCAGTTCTTCATCCCCATTATCACGTTGTTGCGAAATGCTGCGATGAATTCTCTCAAGTACAAATCGGAGTTAGCGCTTTTTAAGGCACAAAATATCGATATCACGAATTTTGAAACCGATCTTGAAACATTCAAGACTGCCTTCGCGAAGAACTACGAACTAGCCTCCAGACGATTCCAAACGGCGATCGATGAAATTGACAAGTCGATTGACCACTTACAGAAGACGAAGGAGGCGCTGCTCGGCACCGATCGAAACCTGCGCCTTGCCAACGATAAAGCGCAGGACGTGACGATCAAGAAGCTGACTCGGCACAACCCGACGATGGCGACTAAATTTGCCGAAATTACTAAGCAAGATTCCTCAGATATCGACTGAAACAATCTATTTCAGCCGCTTTTGCGGGTATGGCAGCAAATGCGCCGAAACCGCAGCAAGACCCAAGGAAAAAACGATGGAAAAAATGAAAATGCACTCCCCCGATCTCACCGAGGCCAATATTGAGCGGCTGGCGGCGCTGTTCCCCAACTGTGTTACGGAGGCCAGGGACAGCCAGGGCAATCTGAAAAAAGCTATCGACTTTGATCTGCTGCGGCAGGAATTATCCGACCATATTGTCGATGGCCCCCAGGAACGCTACCAGCTCAACTGGCCGGGCAAGCGCGAGGCGCTGTTGGCCGCAAATGCGCCCATTGCCAAAACCCTGCGTCCCCGCAAAGAAGAGAGCGTGGATTTCGATACCACAAAAAATCTGTTTATCGAAGGGGATAACCTGGAAGCGCTCAAGCTGTTGCAGGAAACTTATCTTAACCAGATTAAAATGATTTACATTGATCCGCCCTATAACACAGGAAATGATTTCATCTATGAAGATGACTTTGCTGAAGACTCTGAAGCATACAAGTTAGAGTCAAATCAAACGGACAAGTTTGGAAATCGACTGGTTGCTAACACTGAAACCAACGGGCGCTTCCACTCGGACTGGATTTCGATGATATATTCCCGTCTCAAACTTTCGCGAAACCTACTTAAGGATGATGGTCTAATATTTATCAGTATAGATGACGGAGAGGTTGCCAATTTGCGCAGATGTTGCGATGAAATTTTTGGAGAAAATAATTTCATCGCCCAAATAGCCTGGGAAAAGCGCTATACTCGATCAAATAACGCTAAGCGGTTTTATTCCCTGAAAGATAATATTTTGGTTTACAGAAAATCTGAACTGCTCGAAGTAATCAAAGAAAAACGAACTGACAAAGCCGACTCCAACTACCGAAATCCGGACAATGACGTTAGAGGAGCATGGGCTACCTCTTCTTATGTCAATCCGGCTACAAAAGAAGCAAGGCCAAATCTTGTTTATGGAATCAAGAATCCCGTTTCCGGAAAAATTGTAAATCATCCGACGCATGCTTGGAAATTTAGCATCTCTGAGCACAAAATACATGCAGAGAGTAATAGGTTGTGGTGGGGGAGTGACGGCTCTGCTGAGTTTCCTCGATTGAAGATATTTCTGGCCGAACAAACAAACGGCATGGTCCCAATTGATGTATGGGATTACAAAACCTCCGGTACAACTGATGATGGCGGTGCTGAGATTAAATCATTGTTTGGTGCTGCAGTTTTTGATACCCCGAAGCCTACGAAACTTGTGAGGAGAATGCTTGGGATAGCGACTAACCCTAGCAGCAATGACATAGTCTTAGATTTTTTTGCGGGCTCATGTAGTACGGCTGCCGCAGTACTATTACAAAACGCAGAAGACGGCGGAAACCGAAAATCAATATCAGTGCAGATAGCAGAGCCATCCGCTTGTGATTCAATTGCTGCTAAGGCAGGATTTGAATCAATTGCAGAAATTTCTAAAGAGCGGATGCGACGTGCCGGAGCAGAGATTTTAAAAAGTAAATTTCATGAAGGTTGGAACAAAGACATAGGGTTCCGGGTTCTGAAAATCGACACCTCCAATATGAAAGAGGTGTACTACGCACCCGACGCCTTCAACCAGGATTTGCTGGCCGATCAGATCGACAATATCCGCGAAGATCGCACTCCCGAGGACTTGCTGTTCCAGGTGCTGTTGGACTGGGGCGTCGATCTGGCACTGCCCATCAGTCAGCAAACCATCGCCGACAAGACAGTGTTTTTCGTGGATGGCAATGCCCTGGCCGCCTGCTTCGACAAGAACATCAATGAGAATTTCGTCAAACAGTTAGCGGAACACAAGCCCCTGCGGGTGGTGTTCCGCGACGCCGGTTTTGCCAGCGACAGTGTCAAGATCAATGTGGAGCAGCTGTTCAAGCTGCTCTCGCCCGCCACTGAAATCAAAACCCTGTAAGGTGACGGCATGTCCTTGCACAAACCATGGCGGAACAGAACATGATTGACACAATGGGCTATGGTCTTCACGTCATACATCTCGATCAGGCGCGGCGCCCCATCTGGACTATGGCCTGAGCGAAGCCCAAGGCGTTGCGCTGGGTAATTGCAGAATAAATGCAGAAAAGAAAGTCGTTATTGCAGAATAAATGGAAAAAAGAAATTTCTAACTATCTGATATATTTGGATATATTGTTATTTGATCTCTGGATGAATAATGAAGCTTAAGTTTAAAGAACAGGCCTATCAGCTCCACGCAGTGGAATCATTGGTGGATTGCTTCTCTGGTCAGCCCAAGGCCACCGGCATCAGCTACCGCATTGACCCCGGTGCCAAGCCCGAGGCTGAGACTGGCCCACAACAAGGGCAATTGGCCTATACAGCTGATGCTGCGGATGCCGGGTTCAGGAATGCCGATCTGGCCCTGACCGAATCTCAGCTTCTGGAAAACATCCGCCAGGTTCAGCGTCGCCAGAACCTGCCTTTGTCGGAAGCGCTGATGAAGGATAAAAAAACCGGCTGCACAGTGAATCTCGATGTGGAGATGGAAACTGGCACCGGCAAAACTTACTGCTACATCCGCAGTATGTTCGAGCTGTATAAGCGTTACGGCTGGAGCAAGTTTATTGTGGTGGTGCCGAGCATTGCGATTCGCGAGGGGGTGTACAAGTCTTTGCAGATCACTGCCGACCACTTTCTGGAAAGTTACGGCAAGAAGGCGCGCTTTTTTATCTATAACTCCAAGCAGCTGCACAACCTGGAAAGCTATTCCTCCGACGCTGGCATCAGCGTGATGGTGATCAATGTGCAGGCTTTTGCTGCCCGTGGCGCAGATCAGCGTCGAATCTATGAGGAGCTGGACGACTTTCAGTCGCGTAAACCCATTGATGTGATCAAGGCCAACAGGCCCATTCTCTTCCTTGATGAACCACAAAAGATGGAGGGCGCCAAAACCCTCGAATCCTTCAGTGAGTTCAAGCCGCTGTTTATCGTGCGCTATTCTGCGACCCACAAGACCGAGTACAACAAGATTCATCGTCTGGATGCTCTGGATGCCTTCAACCAGAAGCTGGTGAAGAAAATATCGGTACGCGGCATTACCGTGAAGGGGCTGACCGGCACCAACGCTTATCTGTTTCTGGAGAGCATTGAAGTCTCCGCCAAGCATCCGCCCGTTGCCCGTGTGGAGATGGAGATCAGGCAAAACAACGGCATCAAGCGGGTACAGCGCAAACTGGGGCGCAACGATAATCTTTATGACCTTTCTGGCGGGCTGGATCAGTACAAGGGTTATGTGGTGTCGGATATTGATGCCCGCATCGATACCCTGAGCTTTACCAATGGTGTTGAGTTGGTGGCGGGCGATGCTGTAGGCAATGTGGACGAAGCTACCCTGCGCCGTATCCAGATCCGCGAGGCCATCAAGGCGCACTTCGACAAGGAGCAGTTGCTATTCAAGCAGGGCATCAAGGTGCTGTCGTTGTTCTTTATCGATGAGGTGGCCAAGTATCGCCAGTATGATGAAAGCGCGGAGGTGCCGGGAGAATATGCTCGTATATTCGAGGAAGAGTACAACCAGCTGCTGGGCGAGGTGCAGACCCTTGAAGACACCCCCTACAATCAATACCTGAAAGGGATTGCCACCCACCAGACCCACAATGGCTACTTCTCGATCGACAAGAAGACCAAGCGCCTGGTGGACCCGTCCACGGCCAAGCGGTCGACGGAGACCGACGATGTCGATGCCTACGACCTGATTCTCAAGGATAAGGAGCGGTTGCTTTCGTTGGCGGAGCCAGTGCGGTTCATCTTCTCCCACTCCGCATTGCGGGAGGGTTGGGATAACCCCAATGTGTTTGTGATTTGTACACTCAAACACAGCGACAACAGCATTTCGCGCCGCCAGGAGGTGGGACGTGGACTGCGGCTCGCAGTGAACCAGAATGGCGACAGGATGGATCATCCCGCCACCGTGCATCAGATTAATGAACTGACCGTGGTGGCCAGTGAGAGTTACAAGGATTTCGTCAACGCCTTGCAAAAGGATATCAGCGATAGCCTTTCGGAAAGGCCGAGAATTGCCGACAAACTCTTCTTTACAGGCAAACTGTTACAGACTCCCTTCGGTGATATTGTGGTGACCGAGGATATGGCCACCGACATAGAGTTTTATCTGATCCAGAATGGTTATGTTGACAAGAAGCGCAACATCACTGAACAGTACCACGCTGCAAGACAGCAAGGTCAAGTGGCTGAATTGCCTCAGGAGTTGGCACCCTATACCGAACATGTTTATCGATTGATAGACAGTGTATTTAGTGAGGCTCAGCTTCCCCGCTTTGACGATGCCCGCAAGGCAAAAGCCAACCCCCTCAATGCCAACTTTGAGCGCAAGGAGTTCCAGGCCCTGTGGAGCAAGATCAACCGCAAAGCTGCCTATACAGTTCACTTCGATTCGCAGGAGCTGATTGCCAAAGCCGCCACAGCGCTGGACGGTCTGCATGTTGAACGCTTGCAGTACCTGGTGGAGCGTGGCGAGCAGATTGCTCAAGCCACCTATGACGATCTGAAGCAGGGTAGTGGCTTTAAAATCAGTGAAAGGGAAGTAGAAAAGTTCCAGGCATCCATCCATTCAGCAGTGAAATACGACCTTTTGGGTAACCTGGCCGCTGCTACTCAGCTGACCCGCGCTACAGTCGCCAGGATGTTGCAGGGCATGAATAAGGCTGCCTTTGGCCAATACAAATACAATCCCGAGGATTTCATCGCCAAGACGGCGCAGTTGATCAATGAACAGAAAGCTACGGTCATTGTCGAGCACATAGCCTATGACCCCGTGGCGGAAAGTCACAGTTCTGACATCTTTACAGCCGAAAAGCCACGCAGTGATTTCAGCAGCGGCTATGAGGCCAAGCGCCATATCTACGACTATGTGTTTACCGATTCCGACATTGAACGGAAATTTGTGGAAGAGCTGGATACCAGCACAGAAGTAGTCGTCTACGCCAAACTGCCCAAGAGCTTCTTCATTCCCACTCCTGTAGGAAATTACAACCCGGATTGGGCTATCGCCTTCCAGCAGGGCAAAGTGAAGCATGTGTATTTTGTGGCGGAGACAAAGGGCTCTATGTCTTCCCTCGATCTGCGAGCTATCGAAAGCTCCAAGATTGCCTGTGCCAGAAAATTCTTTGCCAAAATCACGTCGGATCAGGTCAAGTACGAGGTGGTGGATAGCTATGGGAAACTGCGAAATTTGGTGATGGACTCCAGCGCAATGTGAGCGAGAATAGTGGCGTGCTGAAGATTACGGATGGTGATTTGAGAGAGTTTCATGCATACCGGGATTTTGTCAATTGAAGGCAAGTTGTGAGCAAGTTTGATCTAGTGCCACAAAAAGACAAATGGGGGTGCGGGGTTGCCTGTGTGGCATCGCTGCTTGGCATTGATTACGCTGATGCCAAATCCATGCTGGAACTGGAGAAAGGCAAGTCAGTCAATGCTAGACCGCAGGGTCTGGAGTTGCACCATATTGCTCTTGCGCTCGGAAAGAATGGAGTTGAAGTTGTCGCGGATTGGTTTCCTGAGAGTTTTCCTGTTGGGACAATAGCCTGCATCGGTGGGGAGGCGCCTTATGATGGGCACCACTACTTGCTACAAACTCCCCATGGTTGGATGGACCCTTGGTTCAATCTTGAACCAGGCAAGATGGAAGCGGGATACCACCGGGTTGATTTTCCGCCAAAGGGGGTTGATTTTCTTGTGGCGTTGGTGCCTAAGAGAGTTATAGGTTGAAGGATTTAGGAAGCTTCATCCAACTTAGCTGTCTGGATGTGAGCTCTGGTTGCGACCCGAAGCAATCACTCGCACTTCATTTGATTTGCGGCGAGCGGGCTGGTGGCCACCAATTGGCTAGACTAGTCGATTCAAGAACCATCCCAGCGAGGGCCTGACTCAGATGCTTTGAGGTTGTCGCTTGTGTTCGAGGGGTGACGGGCCATACCGTGACGTAAGTCAGACGGCGCGCTGGCTAGTGTCACGACCATGGGCCGTTACGGTAAAGAGTAACGGCATACGTCACAGGTAGATAAGGCGGCACTCCTGTTTCGATGTAGACCATGACCGGTTACGATACGATGAAATCCATTGGAGTGGAATTTTGCTGATACTACATTTTTCCGATATTCATTTTCGCAAATGGGAAATCGATACCGTACAGGATCCGAATTTTCATTTGCGAAATGAGCTGCTTCGAGACGTAGTGAGTCAATGCGGCCAATTGGGAGCGCCCGATGCCATTGTGATATCCGGAGATATCGCTTTCGCCGGCGAGCCGGATGAATTTGCCTACGCTACGGAATGGCTCGCCAAACTCTGTACGGTCTGCGGTTCTGCAATGTCGTCTGTTTTCGTCGTGCCTGGCAATCATGACGTAGTCCGCTCATTGGCGGAGCGCAATCTGGTTCAGATGATCCATAACCATATCAAAAACGCTGAAGATCCAAGCGCTGAGATAGGCAAGCAAATGAGGGATCCAGATGCACGCGGCTTACTTTATGAAAGTTTGGAAAATTACAACCAGTTCGCGCTGCAGTTTTTCTGTGACTTATTGCCGCCAGAGAGAACACGCGCCAAGCGAGATCTGAAGCTCAATGATGGGTCTACCTTACGTTTGTGGGGTTTAAATACCGCATTCGTGTCGAGCCGTCATGATCAACAAGGTGATCTTTTTGTCGATCAGGCAAGCCTGCAGATCACGCGAGAAAGTGGTGTTGTGAATATGGTAGTTGCGCACCATCACCTATCATGGCTACGGCAGTCGCGCGAATTAGAGGATCATCTCAACGATGTTGCGCCTCTGCAAGTATTCGGGCATGTTCACACGAACCGAATCGATATGAACCGCGACTACATAAGGCTAACGGCCAGCGCCGCAAACCCCGATCGTGATGAGTCAGGATGGGAGCCTGGTTATAACCTTATCGAGCTATCGGTCGATAACCAACTCCACCGCCGCGTGCTTCTGATACGAGCACACGTGAGAGTATGGCAGACTGCCCCTGGCGGGTTCCAAGCAAAGATGGACAAGGCATCCCCGGTGTTCGAACATTGCATTCAGCTCGAAGAGTGGCGTCCGTCGACAAGCGCTCTAACCTCAGGAACCAGACCTTTACCAGGCGAGGTAGGGTCAGCTAAGATGCCTGTCGACGGAGAACATGCTATGGACACCCTCCGAGATTTAGGTCTTCGTTTCTATCGACTCTCCTTCAGCAAGAAATCCGAAATCGCGGGAAGACTGGAACTGTTGGAAGAAGCGGACATGCGTTTACCCGATTACGAGCGCTTTCGGCGTGTATTTTTTCGCGCACATGAGCGCGGTAAGCTCAAAGAACTCGCCGAAGCAATAACTGCTGCTGAGCAAGGATGAAAGATTGGATATGAGTGAATTCAAATTTGCGGACCGATATGCGGAAGCCGGGCTAAAGCCAAGTGCTGAGTTGATTAATTTGCGAAGTGAAACGGCTGAACGAATAACATCCGGTATCACAAACCAATTTGTTCTAGACTTAGCCGCTGCGTATTACGGCAGTCCAGATGTTGATCTCTCTTGGCTCAAAGACGAGTTTGCAAAGGAAGATGCAAGCTTCAGCCTTGTAAATAACGAACGTGAGATGCGAGTGCTTGCAGCCGTGATGTTGGGTCAGCTCATTGCTCAGGGGAATTCCGTCGCAATATTGTCTGTCACTATTGGGAATGTGACCGGGAAACGTCGACCACCGGAATCGGAATGGCTCGTTGCTGAAGCGAAGGAGGCACTTGGGCGTGCTTCTGTCTCAGCTCGTGCGCCTAAGAAGCTGGAGACCAAAATCGTTCCGACCTCATCAAAGGATCTCGCAAAGGAGATAGCGGCCATACCGCAAAACGATTGGGCGATACTGTTAACCACTCTCGGTAAAATCAGTTCGGAAGCGCAGTTGACGACAAAAGACATGGCATCCCAAACCACGGGTGCATTGCGCGAACTCAGTCGTCAGATGAGTCTGATGCGAGAAGAGAGCCAGATGCTCTGGTGGTTATTTGGGGGCCATAGTAGGGCGTTGGAAAGAAGCTTCTCAACCATGGCGCCTCCACAGGCAGCGCTAGTCGGTGCCGTTGATCTCGGCACCCTGACCACTTTTTCGAGCCTGGGCCCGGTCGCTGCGCCGGCTATGCTCGAACGAGTGATCGCTTTAGCCAAGAAACCGAAAGGACCGCCATCACGCGAGCTTTCGACCACGATAGATACGTTTGCCACCGCGGATCTTGCGTTTTTACAGGTTTTTCATACCAAATTGCCACCTCGGCTCGCTCCAATTACAACCGCAATAGATTTAGCGTGTACCATAGGCACAGGTGTTTGGTACTCTCGATTCAAAGCACTAACTGGTTTTGAGGCATCGATCGAGTTCAATCCGCTTCCTCTTGCGGAGCAACTCTACTGGGAGCATCTCTTGGAGAAACTTCTGTGACGGATGACCAAGACGCTACCGACGAAGATATTGATGTTTTCGATCGGTCCGATACGGAGGAGGTTCCCAAAACCTATGACCAATGGGCGTCGTTGCCATCGTCTACGTTGCTTTCGCCGCAAGAGGCTGACGAGCTACTACGCTGGCGTTTTGCTTCGTTGATCGCGATAGTCGGAGAGCGAAATGGCGGAAAAACTACCTTGGTCACTGAGATTTACGAGCGATTCCTTCGCGGTCCCTTCGCTGATACTTTTTTCTGCCATAGCTGGAGTCTTCTGGGATTTGAAAGGAAGAGTTTTCAGTCGCGCGCCGAGTCTGGTATTGATATTCCTGACACACCTCGCACCTCAGCCCAAGACGGTCTGAAATTTTTCCATCTGGCCGTTTCAGAAGTGTCCGATCTCCGCCGTATCGATTTTTTGATTTCCGAGCGTGCCGGGGAGGTCTATCGAGATTTTCGTGACAGGCCCGAACGAGCAGCCGATCTGCTAGAAATTCGCAAAGCTGCTGTTGTAGTGTTCATCATTGATGGCGAACGGGTGGCGGAGTCCAGACAGCGCTCGGAAGTGTTTGCTTCGGTCCGGAACATGATCCGGGCGCTGTCTGAAAACGACAACCTTGCTTCGTCAGCACAGATCCAGTTAGTCACAACGAAATGCGATCTCTTCGAAGGAAGTGGGGCCGCAGATGCACTAGAAACGTTGTCAGATTTTGAAAATCGTATCACCGCTTTGTTCGGGAAAAAATATCCGGTGCGGTCGTTTAGAACGATAGCTCGTGACCCGAGAGGAATCGTCGAGCCTGCTCACGGTCTCGACCGACTCCTTCGGAGCTGGGTGGAGACTTCTGTGCCCCAACCAGCTAATGAAGTGAAGCTGCCGGAGCTGGCCGATGAATTTGACCGTCTGTTGTTAAGAAGGATTGTGCAATGAATGCAAATTTCGTCATCATGGGGCTGCCTGCTTCGGGCAAGACTACCTTCTTGGCGGCACTATGGCATCTCATTGAAGCGGATGAGACAGGATGTCGTCTGAGTCTCGATGGTTACAGCGGTGATTTTACGCACCTCAACCGAATCGCAGAGGCTTGGCGCACGTTCAAGAAAGTCCCTCGGACGTCACAGGTGGGTGACACGAACGTGACAATCAAGCTGCGAGATAATGAGACGGGGGTGAGTGGCGCGGCCTTCTTTCCAGACCTTGCTGGAGAGGTATTTGATATCCAGGTGGAGGAGCGGCGCTGTAGGTCTGAATTTATCGAGGAGGTTTCCGCTGACGACGGTATCCTTTTTTTTATTAATGCTGATGTGAAGAACGATACGCTTTCAGTCACAGAACTGAACGCTCGACTCCCTGATCAAAGCTCGGGGGAGCCTTGCGGAGCGGGTAGAGTGCTCGAGGCGACTAACGACGAGTCGTCGGTCGGTAGTTTACGGCGCGAATGGGACCCTAAACTTCTGCCTGTGCAAGTGAAGGTCGTACAGATGCTCAGCGATCTGTTGCGTCCACCCTTCAGCCCACGGCGCCGCCGCCTTGCGTTATTAATCTCCGCTTGGGATCTCACCCGCGGCATGGGTCTTGAGCCTTTAGAATGGCTCGCTGCGCATATGCCACTTGTTGACCAGTTTTTGAAGTCGAACGACAAGGCTTTCGAGCACCAGGTTTACGGTGTTTCCGCTCAAGGAGTGAATCTAGAGGACGCTTCGGCAGTCGTTGAAATCACAAGGCTGATTCCTAGCAAACGCATTCAGATTGTCGGCCCCGGAAGCGAAGATCACGATTTGACAGTGCCGATCGTTTGGCTCATGTCGGTGGGCGAATGAAGCTCGACCATTGCCTATTTGGTTACGATGACGGGCACAGATTGCTCGCTTCTTCGCTACCCCTTCAGTCCGAATCTTCTTTGCTAACCGAGCTAAGTGACCTTGCTCCTGGGACTGTCTTCGGCCATTCGGAAGGTTATTGGACAGGCATTCCAGTCCCTGATATTCGTCGCTACGCTCTCATGCGTACCTGGCCAGCTCCAGAGATGTCACGCCCTGGGTGTGTATGGACCCATGCCCTGCTCATTGAGCCCGCGCTTCTTGAGTCGATAGAAGACTTGTCAGTCCTGCAAGGTCTATTCATAAGACCAAACAAGCTCGCTGATACGGATTACTATCGAGAGCAACTCTCGGTAGACACAGAGCGCTTCGCCAAAATAACTACGTCGATAGACGGCCCTATTGCGAGAGAACTCATCGCTGCTCTATATGGGGAAGGTGGCCGGGCGGTTGAAGTTACTTCGCCCGGTGAACTTGATGCGCATCTTTTTGCTGTATGGTCGCAACAATGGCCGCGACTTAGGCGCAACTTTCGTTTTCAGACTGCTGCCTCGCGGGCGGGTCGCTCCGCTGGCAATATTCGCTTCGATATTACAGTGACGTTGAAGCAAAGTCACAATGCGACGGCACACAAACAAGATTCTGGTGTGGCGTGGCTGCGCATTAGCGCCCGGGATCTTCAGGTTGGGGGAGGAGGACCCCTGCGCCGTTTTCTTTGGTCGTACGGCCAAGATGTACGTCGCCAGCGCAGCTCATTCCACCCTCTTGTTGAGATCTACTCAATTCACCATAACACCCAAGCGAAAGATGGGCAGCGCTTGGTCCATCTCATAGAGGAAGCATTCCCAGGAGTGGACGATGCTCGACGATTGAAGGAGGATATCGTCGACGGAGTTGTAGTTGCGCCTGCACAGGCCGAACTACTATACACCTTATATTCAAATCGAAAACCACCATGCTTTCCGCCACTGACGGAAGCTGGTATCGTCAGACTGTCTAGCTTGTGGATAGAGCAGTCTGACCTGATTCTTCGGCTCGCTGAGATAATGCTGGGTACTTCTGATGCGCTAGGCCCATCAGTTTTGAATGCAATAGCCCCTCGAATCAACGCGACGGAGTTTTGGCTTCTGACACGCGCCTATCCACATTCACGCAAGCAACTGCTGCATATTCGTCCGCAGCTTTTGGTCGCCGACAAAGAGCTTGAGCTTGACGCTGAAACATTAGCCGAACTGTTACCGTTAGTACCCCTTAAAACAAAGGGGCTCTCAGATTTTATTACGCAATTGATCTCGCTCGATGACGAAAGAATCGCAACTGTTGCATTTGCTACGTTTCCCTGCATGACTGCGAGGCAAGTTATCTTGGCTATGTGTGACGAAAACATCAAAGAAAATGGCCCTTGGACGATAGAACTTACGCGCCGATCAGAAGTACTGTTCAAGCCAGAAATTATGGGCTTGGCATCGAGTGCAAGTTTGCTTTTCAGACTTGCAGAGTCCCTTGGCTGGGTCACGCCAGAAGTAATTGCTACGGGCGTAGGGCCCTGGCTTGCCGCAATTAAAAATGTACAAAATGACCTGCACGGCGATCGGGCGGATATGTTCCACAGTTTTCTAATAGCCTTGGCGCTGCAGTCCGGTGGCGACGATGGCCAGAAAGCGATTGAACTATTTTTTGGTTTTGTGCATAAAAAGATCCTAAAGTCGGCGCTGCATGGCCCCGCGCGCGAGATACTGTTGCCATTTCTGCCGGAGCTTGGTTGGCTTTCAGCATGGGATTTTGGACGTCGGTTTCGACTGGCTCTGGCGAGAGCCTACGTTCATAACCAATGGCCACCAAAAAGCTACGCTGCTCTCTCAAGCGACCGAAAAGTCCGTGCGATGCTCGCAGATGCCGCCCTAGAAACCCCAGGTGGAAAACCGTATTGTGATGCCATTAGCTAAGCGAGCTTTTCCGCTCGACTGATAACATTATGTTTGCGGAGTCAAACGAGTCGTGATGTCCCCCTTGGCCGGGGAGGCCGATTCCAGCCCGAATCTCGCTGGATTACTTCTATACCCGTAGTAGCGTTGCTTAGAATCAACTCATACGGTCCTAGGAGCTTGTGGAATATCTTGAGAATCGAATGGAAACAGCAACAAACTTGGAATGGTGAATATTGGTTGTGCATTAGTTCGAAAAATATCAGCTAACAAAGGGCTGTTGCCAGACGCACTTGGGCGGCGCTCCGGCGTGCCGTAAAGCCAGACGTTTATATTCGCTTATGGCCGATAGCAGATTTTGTGGGATATCTATCTATGCAGTGCAAAGCATACAAAAAAATAAAAAAATGGCTGTCTTTGTTCACCCAGAACGGATGCGACAACCATTATCAATTCCCTGTATAGATTTTTTGGCTAGCAGGCTGTTGAAAAACCCCAAATTCTCTCTCGATCTCGATAAGAAAAAGAATTTGCATTTCATTAACTCTTCGCTACACTCTTTTCGTGTTCTGGATGAACACGTTGCAGGGAAGCTTTTCAAGCATGATGGTCGCACAGGATGTGCTTCGGGTAAGGGA
>Ga0209347_1000774_pt1 | contig 68497 bp, 60 predicted proteins | sample AutmiccommuBRH23_FD_187382 | JGI IMG/M metagenome (GOLD analysis project Ga0209347, IMG submission 187382) | Deep subsurface microbial communities from Mt. Terri, Switzerland - Autotrophic microbial communities BRH/23 (SPAdes) (version 2) | ecosystem: Environmental > Aquatic > Deep subsurface >... | reverse complement strand
CATCGGCGTCGGCCGGAGTATGGTCGGTCATTGCATTCCCATTCGGTGCCGCGGGCGTGCCCGCGGCGGGAGGGGAATGATAGCCGACGGGCGTTTCGCTTCGGTTAGGTTTCGCTTCGGTTAGAATTCCAGGCCTGAACCCGAAGTGGCGCAGGCCGACGAGCGCCGAGCGCCCGAATTCCGAGCCGAGGACATCATGCCCCAGTACCGTTCCCGCACTTCCACCGCTGGCCGCAACATGGCGGGCGCCCGCGCGCTGTGGCGCGCCACCGGCATGAAGGACGGCGATTTCGAAAAACCGATCATCGCGATCGCGAACAGCTTCACGCAGTTCGTACCCGGCCACGTGCACCTGAAAGACCTTGGCCAACTGGTCGCGCGCGAGATCGAGGCGGCGGGGGGCGTGGCAAAGGAATTCAACACGATCGCCGTCGACGACGGCATCGCGATGGGCCACGCCGGGATGCTCTATTCGCTGCCGTCGCGCGAGCTGATCGCCGACAGCGTCGAATACATGGTCAACGCGCACACCGCCGATGCGCTGGTGTGCATCTCGAACTGCGACAAGATCACTCCCGGCATGTTGATGGCCGCGCTGCGGCTGAACATCCCGGCGATCTTCGTGTCCGGCGGGCCGATGGAAGCGGGCAAGGTCAAATGGGAAGCAAAGGTGATCTCGCTCGATCTCGTCGACGCGATGGTCAAGGCGGCCGACAGCAACTGCTCGGACGCCGAGGTCGATGCGATCGAGCGCTCCGCGTGCCCCACCTGCGGCTCGTGTTCCGGCATGTTCACGGCGAACTCGATGAACTGCCTCACCGAAGCGCTGGGCCTGTCGCTGCCGGGCAACGGCACCGTGCTCGCGACCCATGCCGACCGCGAGCAGCTGTTCCTGCGCGCCGGCCGCACGATCGTCGACATGGCGCGGCGCTACTACGAAAAGGATGACGCGTCGGTGCTGCCGCGTTCGATCGCGACTTTCCAGGCGTTCGAGAACGCGATCACGCTCGACGTCGCGATGGGCGGCTCGACGAACACCGTGCTGCACCTGCTCGCCGCCGCGCGCGAAGCCGGAGTGGATTTCACGATGGCCGACATCGACCGCATCTCGCGCAAGGTGCCGTGCCTGTGCAAGGTCGCGCCCGCAGTGGCCGACGTGCATATCGAGGACGTGCACCGCGCCGGCGGCATCATGGCGATCCTTGGCGAACTGAACCGCGCCGGCCTGCTGCATGCCGAGCTGCCGACGGTGCACAGCAAGACGATGGCCGAAGCGCTGTCGCGCTGGGACGTCATGCAGGCGCACGACAACGCGGTGTTCGAGTTCTACAAGGCCGCGCCCGGCGGCGTGCCGACGCAGGTCGCGTTCTCGCAGAACCGGCGCTGGAACGAACTCGACATGGACCGCTCGCACGGCGTGATCCGCGACCGGGCGAACGCGTTCACGCAGGAGGGCGGTCTCGCCGTGCTGTACGGCAACATTGCCGAGAAAGGATGCATCGTCAAAACTGCCGGAGTCGATGAATCGATCTGGACTTTCACCGGACGCGCGCGCGTGTTCGAGAGCCAGGAAGCGGCCGTCGAAGGCATCCTCGGCGACGAGATCGTCGCCGGCGACATCGTCGTGATCCGCTACGAAGGGCCCAAGGGCGGTCCCGGCATGCAGGAGATGCTGTATCCGACGAGCTACCTGAAATCGAAAGGGCTCGGCAAGGAATGCGCGCTGCTGACCGACGGCCGGTTCTCCGGCGGCACGTCGGGCCTGTCGATTGGCCACGTCTCGCCGGAAGCGGCGTGCGGCGGCGCGATCGGCCTGGTCGAGGAGGGCGACTCGATCGAGATCGACATCCCGAACCGGCGCATCGACCTCGCCGTGCCCGACGAAGTGCTGGCTGCCCGGCGCGCTGCGATGAACGCGAAGGGCGACAAGGCGTGGAAGCCGCAAGGGCGTCAGCGCGTCGTCTCGGCGGCGCTGCAGGCCTACGCCGCATTGACGACGAGCGCGGACACCGGCGGCGTGCGGGACGTCACGCAAGTCCAGCGCTGACGCGAGGCGGACGGAATCCGATGAAAGGCGCGGCCATGCTGCGGTGGGTGAGTTGTTCGGCTGGCTGATGCGGCTGGTCGGCGGCAGGCCGGCGGCGACACTCGTCGTTGCGACACCGCCGGCCACAGTCGCCGCGCCCTCGGCCGACTCTATCGCAGCGCTTGCAGCCGCCGTTCGACCGGCCGCTCCGTCGCTTGACCTTGCTGTAGGCGAAGAGCGGGAGGCGGCAGCCGCACCGTTGCTGTGTCGCACCGAAATTCTCGATCGCGACCAGTGCCCCCTCGGTTACGCGTTCGAGCTGCGCGAGGATCTCGCGGGCCGCATCCGCGCCCCCGGACGACGTGCGCGCGATTTCCTCAACGGGCTGCTCGTCGAGCAGCTTGCCCGCTACCGGCACGGCGCAGCCTTGCGCAATCGCGAGCTTTGCCTACGCGTCTGGGACGGATTCCTCGCCCAGCCCGTGCTGGAATGCCTCGCGGGGCTGCGTGTCGCGCTGCTCGTCCAGCCCGAGAACCCCATCCGTGCGGCCGGCAGCGAAACGATCGTCCGGGTGCGACGGCTGCAGGGCCTGGGGATGCGCATCGTGCTCGACCACAACGACCCCGGGCCGTGGCTCGACAGCCTGCTTCCGGTTGCCGATGCGGTCGTGTTCCGCATGGGATTTTGCGTGCCCGAGGAGGTCTCGCTGTTCGCCCGCGCAGTCGCGCGGCAGCAGCCGGGCGTGGCAGTCTGGGCATGGGACGTCGGCACCCATGACGACTTCGACTTGGCGCGCAGCGCCGGATGCTCGGCGTTTTCCGGTGGATTCGTCACCCGCCGCGACGACTGGAAAGGCAACAGCCTCTCGCCGCACGCGGCACGCCTCGCCTCGCTGCTCGCCCGCTTGCAACATGGCGTCGAGACCCAGGAAATCGCCCAGATCCTCAAGCATGACCTGGCGCTCGCTTATCGCCTGCTGCGCTATGTCAATGCGGCCGGATGGGGGCTCAACCACCACATCACCTCGGTCGAGCAGGCGGTGGTGCTGCTCGGTCGCGAGCCGCTGCAGCGCTGGGTCTCGATGATGCTGCTCGGGAGCGCGCGCAGTGTGCCCGGCGCAGGCGCGGTGCTCGAAATGGCGCTGGCGCGAGCCCGCTTCCTCGAGCTGCTCGGGACGCTTCGCGGCGAGCGGGACCCGGCTGCGCAGCTGTTCGTGCTGGGCCTTTTTTCGCTGCTGGACGTGGCGCTGAAAGTGCCGATCGAGGACGCGATTCGCCCGCTCAAACTCTCGGTCGCGATGCAGGACGCGATCCTTGCCCGGCGCGGGCCGATGGCGCCGTACCTCGAACTGGCGCTGGCGCTCGAAGAGGGCGACGCGCAGCGGATGAAGTCCTTCGCCGACGTGCTGGGCGTCGAACCGGGCGCGCTCGCCGGGCTCCAGTTCGAGGCGCTCGACTGGGTTCAGGCAGCCGCGGCCTGATTGCGCTTTGGCCGGCACGCCCGTGCCCTTTCTTGACCGCCTGGCGACCGCCCTCTACCATCCGGCCCATGGACGCAGAACTGAACAAGCTCGAGAACCAGCTCGAACAGCTGATCGGCCTGTATGAATCGGGCAGGGTCGAAATACGCGAACTGCGGACCCGCATGGCCCGGCTCGAGGCCGATAACCGGGCGCTGGCCGAGAAGGTGCGTTTCGCGACGGGCAAGCTCGAATCGCTGCTCGAACAATTGCCGGAATCCTGACATGCCCTCGGACACCCTCGACATCACGTTGCTCGGCAAGGCCTACTCGGTGACCTGTCGCTCCGAAGACAAGGAAGATCTGCTCGCGGCGGTTTCCTACCTGGACGAAAAACTCACCAGCGTGGCCGGCAAAACGCATGCGTCCGGGGAGAAGCTCGCGATGATGACGGCGCTGAACATCGCCCACGAATTTTTGCAGTTTCAGCGCACCGGCGGGTTTGACATGCAGGCCGTGAAGCGTAGAATCAATTTCGTAAACGCACGCCTCGACGGGGTGCTCGCGCAGCGGGAAAAGCTTTTCTGACAAAGGCTTGGCGCGAGTTCGACAAAGGCTTGGCGTGAGTTGAAAGATCAATCCCCCGCCTGTTCGTTGAAGTCGTAGATTCCTTGGACCAATGTCGAGAGACTTGGTCGCGGACCATGGATGCCGCAGGTGTGCACGCCCCTCGCCGGGTGAGCCTGATGCGGAAGGGAAGCGACCTCCCTGAACCCCAGGTTCAGGATGCCGGCGGAGACGAAACAGGTGGGGGGCCAAATTGAGAGGCACGGATTGCGGTCCGTGCCTCTCTTGTTTTGTGCGGGCGTTTTTCATTATTAACCCGGCAGGCAAATACCGTTCGGGCTGAGCCTGTCGAAGCCCTGCCAATGCCCTTCGACAGGCTCAGGGCGAACGGTTGTATTTAATTGCCGCCTTAATAATTCCCAGCAGACAGGACTGGAAGCATGGTTTTCGATGTGTGGTGGTTGAGCTACCTGGCGCTCGGTGCGTTCGTCGGTTTCTTTGCCGGCCTGCTCGGCGTCGGCGGCGGCGGGATCATGGTTCCAGTGCTGACGAGCCTCTTCATTGCGCAGGGTTTCGCCGTCGACAGCGTCGTGCACCTCGCACTCGGTACGTCGATGGCGGCGATCGTGATGACTTCGCTGTCGAGCCTGCGCGCCCACCATCGCCATGGTGCCGTGCGCTGGGATATCGTGCGCAGCATCACCCCGGGAATCCTGCTCGGCACTTTTGCCGCGACCTTCATCGCGTCGCGGGTCGCGTCCGAGCCGCTGGCGATTTTCTTTGCCGGCTTCATGGCTTACGTGGCGCTGCAGATGCTCGCGAACGTCAAGCCGAAGCCGTCGCGCGAGCTGCCCGGATGGCTCGGCATGAGCGCGGTCGGGGCAGGGATCGGAGGCGTATCCGCCCTTGTCGCGATCGGTGGAGGGTCGCTGTCCGTGCCGTTCATGACCTGGTGCAACGTCAAGGTCCATAACGCGATCGGCACGTCGGCGGCGATCGGGCTGCCGATCGCGCTCGCGGGAACTGTCGGTTACCTCGTCAATGGCTGGGACGGCACGGGAATGCCCGAGTACAGCCTGGGCTTCATCTACCTGCCGGCGTTGCTGCTCGTCAGCGGCGTGAGCATGTTCACTGCTCCGGTCGGTGCGAAACTCGCCCACCAGTTGCCGGTCGCAACGCTGAAGAAGGTCTTCGCGGGCGTGCTGATCCTGCTGTGCGCGAAGATGCTGCACGCGATTTTCTTTTGAGTCCGGCCGGTTTGCGGGGCGGCAACGGGGAGGGCGAGTCATGAAGCGATTGCGGGCGGTCGGCGAGATGGCCGACGCAGATCCGGAGGCATTGCGCGAAGCCTGCAGCGGGGCCTATCGCGATGTCCGTTCGGGCACCGAAGCGCTGGTCGCACCGTTGTGCATCGAGGATTTCGTCATCCAGGCTGCCGACGAAGCGAGCCCTGCCAAGTGGCACCTGGCTCACGTGAGCTGGTTCTTCGAGACTTTCATCCTGCGCGAATACTCGCCGGGCTACGTCGAATTCGATCCCGCGTACCGGGTGCTGTTCAATTCCTATTACGAGCAGATCGGCGCTTTTCATCCGCGTGCGGCGCGCGGATTCCTTTCCCGGCCGACAGTCGAGGAAATCTACCGCTATCGCGCCCACGTCGATCGCCACATGCTCGAGCTGCTCGACGACCGCCGCGACCGGCCGTGGCCGGAAATCCTCGAGCGCCTCGAAATCGGGCTGAACCACGAACAGCAGCATCAGGAACTGCTGCTGACCGACATCAAGCGCAATTTCAGCGTCAATCCGCTGCGTCCCGCCTACCGCGCAGACGTCGCGATGGCGCCGGCGCGTTCGCGCAGCCCGCTCGAGTGGATGGATTTTGGCGGCGGCCTGTGCGAAATCGGTGATGCCGGCGAAGGATTCGCGTACGACAACGAGCGTCCCCGCCATCGCGTGTGGCTCGACCCTTTCCGGCTGGCGTCCCGGCCGGTGACCAACGGCGAGTATCTCGCCTTCATGGAATCCGGCGGCTATGCCAACCCGGCGCTGTGGCTGTCGGACGGCTGGGCGCGGGTGAAGCAGTCGGAGTGGAGCAGTCCGCTGTACTGGGAGCGCATCGAAGGCGAATGGTGGCAGTTCACGCTCGGCGGGATGCGCCGCGTGCATCCGGACGAACCGGTGTGCCACGTCAGCCACTATGAAGCGGACGCGTTCGCGACGTGGTCGGGGCGGCGCCTGCCGAGCGAGGCCGAGTGGGAAGTGGCTGCCGCGGGGCACGCGGTGGGCGGAAACTTCCGCGACGCGGGTTATCTCCATCCCGTCGTCGCGGACGCCGGTGAAGGCTTGCGCCAGCTCTATGGCGACGTGTGGGAGCACACCGCCTCGGCGTATCTACCGTATCCGGGCTTCCAGGCCGCAGCGGGCGCGCTGGGCGAGTACAACGGCAAGTTCATGTGCAGCCAGATGGTACTGCGCGGCGGCTCGTGTGCGACGCCTGGCGCCCATGTACGCCCGACCTACCGCAATTTCTTCTATCCGCACGAGCGCTGGCAGTTCCAGGGCTTTCGCCTCGCCGAGGACGGAGACTGAAAATCCGCCCAGGCCGGATTGGCGCTCACGGTGCCGGCGCAAATCCTTCCATCAGCGTCCTGAGGTTGTGACGCATCATGTCGAGGTACGTCGATGCGGGGCCGTCGGCGTTCGATAGCGCGTCCGAGTACAGCGTCCCGCCGAGCCGCGCGCCGCTCTCGTGGCTGATGCGTTCGGCCAGCCGCGGATCACTGATGCTCTCGACGAACACGGCAGGCGCGTTCTCGCGTCGCAGCTGGCGGATCAGCTGCGCGATGCCGCCCGCCGAAGGCTCGGACTGGGTGCTGATGCCGGCGGCGGCGAGGAACCGCACGTCGTAGGCGTGGCTGAAGTAGCCGAAGGCGTCGTGCGAGCTGACGACCTTGCGCCGCTGCGCCGGCACCGTCGCCAGCGTGCGACGGATCGTCGCATCGAGCGCTTCCAGTTCCGCGGTGTAGCGAGCGGCGTTCTGCCGGTAGACGGCAGCGCCGGCCGGATCGGCCTGGCTCAGCGCCTCGGCGATGTTCGCGACGTAACGGCTCGCGTTCGAGACGTCCTGCCACGCGTGCGGGTCCACGGCGCCTTCGTGGGCATGTCGATGTTCGTCTTCCTCCGTGAGCGGCCGGATCCCGGCGCTGGCGATCAGGATCGTGCCCTGGTAACCCGCGGATTGCGCCAGGCGCTGGATCCATTCGTCGAAGCCGAGGCCGTTGGCGACGATGAGCCGCGCGTTGCCGAGGCGGCGGGCGTCGGAGGGGCGAGGCTGGTAGTTGTGAGCGTCGGCGCCGGCGCCCACGAGCGTCGTCACGGCGACACGTTCTCCTCCGACGCGAGTGACGAAGTCGCCGAGGATGCTGAAGCTCGCGACCACTTCGAGCGGCGCGGCGCGCAGCGCGGGGGCAGCGAGTGCAAGACCGAGCGCGAGCGTGGCAAGGAGGGCGATTTTCAGACGATTCATCGATTTCGTGGCGGTGATGACAGGGCGTTTCAGGATTCGAGATGCGGGCGGCGCTCGAGCCGCGCCCCGAGCATGCCGCCGGGCGCCAGCGCGAGCGACAGCAGATAGACGGCGCCGGCAGCGAGGATGATCGCCGGCCCTGCCGGGACGTCGGCATGAAACGACGCGAGCAGGCCGCCGATGCCGCTCGCCAGCGCGATCAGGATCGCCAGCCCCAGCATCGCGGGCAGGCGCCTGACCCACAGGCGCGCCGCGGCGGCGGGGAGGATCATGATGCCCACGGCCATCAGCGTCCCGAGCGCGTGAAAGCCGCTCACGAGATTCAGCACGACGAGGACCAGGAAGCCATAATGGGCGACCGGGCTCGTCCCGCTGACGCTGCGCAGGAACGCAGCATCGAAGCACTCGATCACCAGCGGGCGGTAGAGCAGCGCCAGCGCGAACAGCGTCAGCGTCGAGATCGCGCTGATCAGCAGCAGCGAGTTGTCATCGAGGGCAAGTACCGAGCCGAACAGCACGTGCAGCAGGTCGAGGTTGCGCCCGCGCAGCGACACGATCATCACCCCGGTCGCGATCGACAGCAGGTAGAACGCGGCGAGGCTGGCGTCCTCCTTGAGGATCGACGAGCGGGCGACGAGCCCCGCAGCGAGCGCGACGACCAGGCCGGCGATGATTCCGCCGACCGTCATCGCGCCGAGCGACAGGCCGAACGCAAGGTAGCCCAGCGCCGCGCCCGGCAGGATTGCGTGCGCCATCGCATCGCCCATCAGGCTCATGCGGCGCAACAGCAGGAACACCCCGACCGGCGTCGCGCCCAGCGCGAGCGCGAGGCAGCCCGCGAGGCCACGGCGCATGAATTCGAAGTCGGAGAACGGCGTGAACAGCGCATCGGCGATCATGCTGCCCCTCGCTCGGGTTGCCGCTGACAGACGCGCGCGGCGTCGTCGAAATCGCTCGCGAGGCGACGCGCGATTGCGAGCCGCTCACTGGTGAGGACTTCGGCGGTCGGGCCGAAGCCGACCGGTTCGCGCGCAAGCAGCAGGCATTCGGGAAAGTGCCGGCGCACGAGTTCCAGGTCGTGCAGCACCGCGAGAATCGTTCGCCCTTCGGCATGCCAGCCGAGGACGATCGCGACCAGATCCTCGATGGTGCGGGTGTCGATGGCGTTGAACGGCTCGTCGAGCAGCAGCAGCGGCGCGTCCTGGAGCATCATCCGGGCGAAGCGCGCACGCTGCAGCTGTCCGCCCGACAGCGCGCCGATCTGGCGCGACTCGAAGCCCGACAGGCCGACCGCGGCGAGCGCCGCCTGCACGCGTTCGGCCTGGTCGCGGCGCAGTCCGCCGAACGCGCCGATGTCGCGCCACAATCCCATCGCGACCATGTCGAAGACGCATACCGGAAAGCTGCGGTCCATCTCGCTTTGCTGCGGCAGGTAGGCGACGCCCGCGCGGCCGGCCTTCAGGCGGAAAGTCCCCTGCAGCGGCGCGAGTTCGCCGGTCAGCGCCTTGAGCAGCGTCGATTTGCCGGCGCCGTTCGGGCCGACGATCGCGACCAGCGCGCCACTCCCAATGTCGCAGGTGAGGTGGTGCACGGCCGGGTGCCGGTCGTAGCCGAGCGTGAGGTTTTCCAGGCGCAGCGCCGGGACGTCGGTGTCGCGTTTCATGACAGCGCCCAGCCGATCGTGATCCACAGCAGCGCTGCGCCGATGGCGGCGAGCGCGAGCCGGGCGCCGATCCCCTGTACGAGAACCGACGAGCCGAACGAGGCAGGATAAGGAGGCGCGAGCGGAGCGTGCCGGCCATGCCCATGCGCGGCGTGGTGGTGCGGCGCGGTTGCGGCGGCCGGAGCGTGGACGGGATTCATCGTCGGGGGAGGGGTGGCAGGTTCGTCGCGGGAAGTGCCGTGTGCGCCGGCGCTCATGCGCCCTCGGCCCGCCGCCGGCCGCAGTCCGGGCACGTGCCGTGAAAGACGAGCTCTGCCCGCTCGGGGCGATACCCCGCGGGCAGCGCCGCGCTCTCGTCCGGCCGGATCGATTCCAGGCACACGATGTGACCGCAGCGGTCGCAATGGAAATGCGCGTGCGCACCGGCGTTGTCGCCGCCGCTGTTGAAGCGCCACGCGCGGTCCGGCCCGCTGACGCGATGCGCGAGCCCCTGTTCCACGAGCCAGTCGAGCGTGCGGTAGAGCGTGACGCGGTCGTGATGCACGTCGAGCGCAAGCAGCTGCGCCGCGATGTCGTCATGGCTCAGCGAATGGGCGCTGTCGCTCAGGATTCCGAGCACCACGAGGCGGGTACGCGTAATGCGTCCGCCGCAGCCGGCGATCAATGCGGCAGCGCTTTTTTCGGAAGGCAGTGTCGGGGCGGGCATGGCTAGGGCGGGGAGCAGGGCGTCACTAATGCAACATTGTAGCATTTCAGCGGGGCGGCTCGGCGCCGTGCTGCGGCTGCGTATTCTTCTTGGCGTGACCGGCGTTTTCGCCAATACGATTTGCATTGTCCGGACGGCCGCCGTGGGAGCGGCAGTGAACTGGCGCGGCTCCCGGGGCCGCAGTGAGAAGCCTGTCACGAGCTTCTGATCGCCGTCATGTAACAATTTGTTCGAGGCAACGAGCGGGTGAAGTCGCGATGTTGCCGGGTCCTGTTTCCAGTATCCCCGGTGGAGAGTGCGTGGCAGAAGCGGACGAACGTTCTGGTGACTGCGTTCTTGCGGAGATGGGGGCCGCCGCAGAGTCGGACCCGGCTCGCGCCGACCCATCACGCGGCGATGCACCGGCCTCGGAACCCGACGATCCTCTTCTCGAGTGCCTGTTGCTGCTTGCGCGCGTCTACGGCGGCAACCTGACGCGCGATGCGGCCGTTGCCGGTTTGCCGCTCGACGGCTCCCGCCTGCCGCCGTCGCTGTTTGCACGCGCCGCAAAGCGTGCGGGCCTCAACAGCAGCATTGTCCGATGCCCGCTCGACGCCCTGAACGATGCGTTGTTTCCCGTCGTCCTGCTGCTCGCCGGCCGGTCCGCGTGCATGTTGCTCGGCCGCGATGCGCAGCGCAACGTCGCCCGCGTGGTGTTCCCGGAACTGGGCGACTCGGAGGTCGAGCTCCCGATGACGGACCTCGAGGCGCGCTATGCGGGGGATGCGATCTACGCGCGCCCCGCGTATCGCTTCGATGCGCGTGTGCCGGAAGTGCGCCCGGCCCGCCGACAGCACTGGTTCTGGGGCGTGATCGCCGAGAATCGCGCGCTGTACCGGGACGTGCTGCTGGCGGCGCTGATGATCAACCTGTTCGCCGTCGCGATGCCGCTGTTCGTCATGAACGTCTATGACCGCGTCGTCCCGAACCAGGCCGTCGAAACGCTGTGGGTGCTGGGAGCGGGGATGCTGATCGTCCTCGTCGGTGACGTGGTCCTGCGCACGATGCGCGGCTACTTCGTCGATCTTGCCGGCAGCCGCGCGGACGTCAAGCTTTCGGCCGCGATCATGGAGCGCGTCCTCGGCCTGCGCATGGAGCAGCGTCCCGAGTCGGCCGGATCGTTCGCCGCGAACCTGCGCGCGTTCGAGTCGGTGCGCGACTTCATCAGCTCGGCCACGGTCGTCGCCTTCATCGATGTGCCGTTCGCGCTGCTGTTCCTGCTCGTGATCGGCTGGATTGCGTGGCCACTGGTGCTGCCTTTCCTGTTCGGCGTCGCGCTGCTGCTCGTGTACGCGATGGCGGTGCAGGGGCGGATGCATGAACTGGCGGAAACGACTTACCGCGCCGGCGCGCAGCGCAACGCGACGCTTGTCGAGGCGCTGGTCGGCATGGAGACCGTCAAGGCCCTCGGCGCGGAAGCGCCGATCCAGCGCAAATGGGAGAAGAGTGTCGCGCTGCTCGCACGCGTCGGCTCGCAGTTGCGGCTGCTGTCGGCGACGGCGACGAACGGTGCCGCGTGGGTGCAGCAGACCGTCAGCGTGGTGGTCATCATTCTCGGGGTGTACCTGATCGGCGACGGCCGGCTCAGCGTCGGCGGGCTGGTCGCGTGCTTCATGCTTTCGTCGCGCGCGATGGCGCCGATCGGCCAGGTCGCCGGACTGCTGGTTCAGTATCATGCCGCAGCCACGGCGCTCGCATCGCTCGACACGCTGATGAAGAAGGAAATCGAGCGCCCCGAGGCGTCGTCGTTCATCAGCCGCCAGTCGTTCCGCGGCGACATCGAGTTCCGCAACGTCAGCTTCCATTATCCGGGCCAGGAGACCGAAGCGCTGCGCAACGTGTCGCTGCAGATCGGCGCCGGCGAGCATGTCGCGATCCTCGGCCGCATCGGCTCGGGCAAGACGACGCTCGAGAAGCTCATTCTCGGGCTGTTCCGCCCGACGGCCGGTGCGGTGCTGATCGACGGCATCGACCAGCGCCAGCTCGATCCGGCCGAACTGCGTCGCCATATCGGCTATGTCCCCCAGGACGTCACGCTGTTCTACGGATCGCTGCGGCAGAACATCACGATGGCGGCGCCGTTCGCCGACGATGCCGAAGTGCTGCGCGCGGCGACGACTGCGGGCATCACCGAGTTCGTCAATATCCATCCGCAAGGCTTCGACATGCAGGTCGGCGAGCGCGGCGTGTCGTTGTCCGGCGGCCAGCGGCAGGGGGTCGCGATCGCGCGCGCTGTCATCAATGATCCGCCGATCCTGCTGCTCGACGAGCCGACCGCGTCGATGGACCGCTCGAGCGAGGAGGAGCTCAAGGGCCGGCTGCGGGCGTTTGCGTGCGGCAAGACGATGATCGTCGTCACGCACCGTACTTCGCTGCTGGACCTCGTCACCCGGATCATCGTCGTCGATGGCGGCCGCATCGTCGCCGACGGCCCGAAGGAGCAGGTCGTCGAAGCGCTGCGCCAGGGCCGGATCGGGAGGGCACTGTGATGGGTGATTACGGCCGGGCGGCGTTCGAGCGCGTCGGCGACGTGTCGGCACGCATCGCGCAGCCGGCGCGCCCGGTGTTCGGACGGTTTTTCGCCCGCCTGATTCCACCGCCCGCGGCCGACGACGGCCTCGACTGGGCGTGCGACGCCGACTGGGCGCGCCTGCAGCAGGAACCGCTGCGCGCCCGCATGCTGCTGCGCGTCGCCGCCGGCGTGATCGTGCTGCTGGTGCTGTGGGCGGGTTTCGCGCAGGTCGACGAAGTCACCCGCGGCGAAGCGAAAGTGGTCCCGTCTTCGCAGGTGCAGATCATCCAGACCGTGGACGGCGGCGTCGTCGAGCAGATGCCGGTGCGCGAAGGGCAGGTCGTCAATGCGGGCGAGTTGCTGCTGCGTATCGATCCGACCCGCTTCGTCTCGTCGCTGGCCGAAAACCGCTCTCAGTTCTTCGCGCTGCAGGCGAAGGCCGCGCGCCTCGAGGCGCTGACGAACGGCACCGCCTTCACGCTGCCCGACGAAGTGCTGCGCGAAGTCCCGGAAATCGCCGCCCACGAACGCCTGCTATATGAATCCAGTGTCGCCGGCATGGAAGCCCAGCTGTCGATCGCCCGCCAGCAGCTGACCCAGCGCCAACAGGAGCTCAACGAAGTGCGCGCGCGCCACGAACAGGCGAGCCGCGGTTTCCAGCTGGCGATGCAGGAGCTCGGCGTAACCCGGCCGCTGGTCAAGTCCGGCGCGGTGTCGGAGGTCGATATCCTGCGCCTCGAACGTGACGTGTCGCGCCTGCGCGGCGATCGCGACCAGTCGACTGCGCAGATCTCGCGCATCCAGTCGGCGATCGCCGAGGCGACGCGCAAAATCCAGGAAGTCGAGCTGAGCGTGCGTAACGAGATGCGCAGCGAGCTGTCCGACACGATGGCCAGGCTCGGCAGCCTGTCGGAAGGCAGCCGTGCACTCGCCGATCGCGTCAAGCATGCCGAAGTGCGCTCGCCGGTGCGCGGCACCGTCAAGCGCCTGCTCGTCAATACCGTCGGCGGCGTCGTCCAGCCGGGGCGGGAGGTCGTCGAGATCGTCCCGCTCGACGACGCGCTGATCCTCGAAGCGCAGGTCAAGCCGAAGGACATCGCTTTCCTGCGGCCCGGGCAGGCCGCGCTCGTCAAATTCACCGCCTATGATTTCGCGATTTACGGCGGGCTCGAGGCGACGGTGGAGCACATCGGCGCGGACACCGTCACTGATGACAAGGGCAACGCGTTCTATACCGTTCGAGTGCGCACGCAAAAATCCAGCCTCGGGGAGGAGCTTCCGATCATTCCCGGCATGGTCGCAGAAATCGACATCCTCACCGGCAAGAAAACCATCCTCTCCTACCTGCTGAAGCCCGTGCTGCGGGCCAAGGCCAACGCACTGTCCGAACGATGAAACGAAACCTCTTCGCCTGCTCTGCCGCGGTGGTCCCGTCCGAACGCTGGCTCGAAGCGTTTCCGGACGGCAGGTGCACCGAGGCGGGGGACGTCCTCTCGACGGCGCTCCCCTTGGACGTCATCTGGGTCTCCACTGCCCATGCCGACTGGCCGACGCTGGTCGCGCGGTTCCATCGCACGCTGCCACAGTCCCCGCTCGTCGTCGTCACGATGGTGCCGGAAGCCGACGAGGCGATCGTCGCGCTCGAGCATGGCGCGCGCGGCTATTGCCACGCGCTGGCGGTCCCCGGACTGCTGCGCGAAGTGGAGCTCGTCGCCCGGCATGGCGGCCTGTGGGTCGGCGCGGAACTGATGGCGCGGGTCGTCGAGGCCGCTGCCCGGGCGCTCGCAGCTCCCGGACGAGGCCCGCTGCCGGCGAATCTCTCGGCCCGCGAGAGCGAGGTCGCGCGCGAGACGGCCGCGGGGCTGAGCAACAAGGAAATCGCTTCGAAGCTCGGCATCACGGAACGGACGGTGAAGGCGCACCTGGGCGCAATCTTCGACAAGCTCGGCGTGCGCGACCGGCTGCAGCTGGTCCTCCGCCTGTCGGCACACAGCAACGCGGCGATCGCGGACTGAACGATGATCTTCATCAAGCGCAATGCCAGGGGCGAAGTGATTGCCGCCAGCTGCGAACCGGTGGACTGCGACAACTTCGAATCAGGCGGCTGGGATGTCGCCAATGGGGACGAACCCGAAGTGGTCGCCTTCTGCGGCCTGCTCACCGAATCCGCGAATCCGCTGAGCCCTTCCGACCTCGGGCTGGTGCGCGTGCTCGAAGACCTGATCGACCTGCTGATCGACCGCGCCGTGATCCGCTTCACCGACCTGCCGCCCGCTGCGCAGGCCAAGCTGATGGAGCGGCGCGGCACCCGCGAGGCGATGCACCGGTTCGGGTCGCTCGACGGGACCGATGACGTGCTGTAACAGGTTTCTTCGCAGCCGGTTTCCCGGCGATTGACGTCGTCATCGGAACGATGCCGGCGTAATTGCAGCGGGCCGTGAAATTTCTCACGGCAATTGTCCTCCGGTGCAATAGGTTCGGCGCGAGGGGCAGCGTACGGTATCGGTCGACAGCAGACGTCGTGCCGCCGGCGCGGTGCCGGCGACGCCTCTCGATCCTTCAGGAGCAGCAATCATGGCCGGCCCCATCGCAACCGTCATTACAGTCATCGGTAACGCCTACGCACGTGATGCCGAAGGCAGGGTTCGATCCCTCACGCAGGGGGACGTGTTGACGGAAGGAGAAACCGTCGTCGCTGCCGGGGGTGCCCGCGTCGAAATCATCCTCCCCGATGGCGACCTGTTCACGCTGGCCGAAAATCAGTCCGTCAAGCTCGCCGCCGACATCACCGAAGCATCCCGTCCGGACGCCCAGGATGCCCGCATCGCCAGCGACACGGTCAACCAGATCATCAAGGCGATCAACGAAGGCGCAAACCTCGATGACGTGCTCGAGGCCCCCGCGGCCGGCCTCGCCGGAGGCGGCGGCGGTGAAGGCAACAACTTCGTGCGCCTGCTGCGAATCGTCGAAGAGGTGAACCCCGTCGAGTTCGACTTCAGTCTCTTCGCCGAGGACGAGTTGCTGCCGGTGCCGACGGGCAACGCGCAGGTCGTCGACGAGACCGCGACGGTCACGCCGACGCTGACCGAAACGCTGACCATTACCAGCACGGTGACGGGAGTCGTCACCGACACCGTGGAAGGGGCGGTGACCGAAACGATGACAGGCGTCGTCACTGCGACGGAGCGTGGAATCGTGACGGCCACCGTCGGCGGCAGTCAGACGATCACGGTCACCGGCATCACGGAAACCGTGACATCCGGCACGCAAACGGTGACCGGGACAGCATTGACCGAAACGGTGACGACGGGCACTCAGACGGTCGAGCTGACAGCGACTGAAGCTGCGACCGAAACGGTGACGACGGGCACGCAGACGGTCGAGCTGACGGCGACCCAAGCCGCGACCGAGACGGTGACGACGGGCACGCAGACGATCGAGCTGACGGCGACCGAAGCCGCGACCGAAACCGTGACGACGGGTACTCAGACGGTCGAGCTGACGGCGACCCAAGCCGCGACCGAAACGGTGACGACGGGCACTCAAACGGTCGAGCTGACGGCGACCGGAGCCGCGACCGAAACCGTGACGACGGGTACTCAGACGGTCGAGCTGACGGCGACCGAAGCTGCGACCGAAACGGTGACGACGGGCACTCAAACGGTCGAGCTGACGGCGACCGAAGCTGCGACCGAGACGGTGACGACGGGCACTCAGACGATCGAGCTGACGGCGACCGAAGCTGCGACCGAAACGGTGACGACGGGCACTCAGGCGATCGAGCTGACGGCGACCGAAGCCGTGACTGAAACCGTGACGACGGGCACACAGACGGTGGACGTGACGGCGACCGAAGCCGTGACCGAGACGGTGACTGTCGGGACCGACACGGTGACAAGCACCTACGTCACCGAAACGATCACGACGACCGCTTCGCTCGACACGTCCGATCTCGCGATCACTGCGGCTGGCCCGAATGGAGAATATTCCGTTACCGATGCTCCGCTGACAGTCATATTTTCGACCACGGCGGGACACTTGGTTAACGCGAACAATGGCTATATCGCGATCGATAACCTCAACATCAATCCGGACGAAACGCTCTTGATCCGTTTTGAAGCCGAAGGCCTGCCTGTGCCCGTCAATGACGTAACGCTCGAAATCTTTGTGCCGGGCGGTTCTGCAAGCTTCGACTGGTCGGCCTCGAACGGCAGTAGCGGCACGATTTCGACGGCAGGCGGGGGAGTGCTCATTCCGGGCGACTACACCGCCTTGACGATTACCGGCGTGAGCGGGGCGTTCAGACTCGGTCCCCTTGTCGGGATTGCAACGGATGTGGAGGTGACTGAAACGGTCATCGCAACGGCAACCGAAACGGTCACCGTTACCGCGACCGGAACTGTCAGCGATACGGTGACGACGGGCACGCAGACGGTCGCGGTGACGGCGACCGAAGCGGCGACCGAGACGGTGACGACGGGCACTCAGACGATCGAGCTGACGGCAACCGAAGCTGCGACCGAAACGGTGACGACGGGCACGCAGACGGTCGCGGTGACGGCGACCGAAGCGGCGACCGAGACGGTGACGACGGGGACGCAGACGGTCGAAGTGACAGCAACCCAAGCTGCGACCGAGACGGTGGCGACAGGCACTCAGACGATCGCGGTGACGGCGACCGAAGCGGCGACCGAGACGGTGACGACGGGAACGCAGACAGTCGAAGTGACAGCAACCCAAGCCGCGACCGAGACGGTGGCGACAGGCACCCAGACGGTCGCGGTGACGGCGACCGAAGCGGCGACCGAGACGGTGACGACGGGGACGCAGACGGTCGAAGTGACGGCAACCCAGGCCGCGACTGAAACGGTGACGCCAGGCACGCAGACAGTCGAGGTGACGGCGACCGAAGCGGCGACCGAGACGGTGACGACGGGCACGCAGACGGTCGAACTGACGGCAACCCAAGCCGCGACCGAAACGGTGACGCCAGGCACGCAGACGGTCGCGGTGACGGCGACCGAAGCGGGAACCGAGACGGTGACGACGGGGACGCAGACGGTCGAAGTGACGGCGACCCAAGGCGCGACTGAAACCGTGACGACAGGCACGGAGACGGTGGACGTGACGGCGACCGAAGCCGTGACCGAGACCGTGACCGCCGGCACGCAGACGGTCGAAGAGTTCGGCACTGCGATGACCCCGACCGTGACGTCCGGCACCGAGACGGCAAGCTTCGTCACCGAAACCGTGGTGACTGCGACCGAAACGATTGCCGGCGCGACCGAGACAGTCACGCTGACCGAATTCACCCGCACCGTCACGGTGAGCGAATTCACCGACACCGTGACGGTCGGCGAATTCACCGAGACCGTGACCGTCGGCCACTTCACCGAGACCGTCACCGAGACGGTGACCGCCGAGACCGGTCATTCGCCGGTTCAGCAACTGGCGGCGATCGATGTGATCAGTGACGACGATTCGCTGATCGAAGGCCCCGGACAAACGAGTGGTTCGGGGACCCCCGGCGGCGACGCATTCGAATCCTTCGACCAGGATTCGATCGGCCGGATGTTGAGGAACGACGTGCCTTCAGGCGAATGACGCGTCAATGACGTGACAGCGATGGCGGGCCTGCGGGTCCGCCATTTTCTCGAATGGATCAGGAAAGCATTGCAATGCGCATACTTTTCATACACGAAGGACTGGGGCAATTTCAGACCTTGCACGAGCACCTGAATGCCGAGAGCCTCGCGCATTCGTGGTTCCTGTGCTCGACCGCGGTTTATAACGCGAACAAGGACAGGATTGCGAACCTCGTGCCGTTCCAGGTGCCGGCCGAGAACGCTAATACCTATTTCTATACCAAGAATCTCGAAGCCCGCATCCAGCGCTCGTTCCTGATCAGGAAATCGATCTCCGAACTGCTCGTACGTACCGGCATCGACGTCATCGTTGCGCACGGGTCCGGCGGCTTTCCGCTGCAACTGTTCGGCGAATTCGACATTCCGATCATCACCTATATCGAGTTCCCGTCGTTCACGCACCACGGCTACGACGCCAAGTACCCGCAGCCCGACTACGCTTCCTATCGCGACAAAGTGTTCGAAATGACCAGCTATCACCAGGTGCTGAAGAGCGAACTCGTGATCGTGCCGAGCGCCTACGCAAAAGGAATGTTTCCGGCGTGCCTGCACGACAAGGTGATCGCGCAGATGGAGGGCTTCGACATTACCCGCCGGCCGGGCACCTTCGCCAGGAAAGACGGTGTTTTCCACGTAGGTTTCGCCGCGCGCGACCTGTCATCGGCGAAGGGGTTCGAGCAGTTCATCCTGATTGCGAAGGAAATCCTGAAGAAAAGGCAGAACGTCCGCTTCGTCTTCTGCGGAGCGCCGAAAGTGCTCTACAGTTACGAAGATGCGTTCCTGCAAAGTCGTTTCGAAAAGGAAAACCGGCCCGAGTCGTTCATGAAATACGTGCTGGAACGCGAAGGAATCACGCTCGGCGAGGATTCGGCTTTCCAGCATGTCGATTTCGCGTCGTACGATGAGTTCGCCGGCTATGTGGAAGCGATGGATTTCTTCCTGTATCCGTTGCAGTTCGGCTCCGCAAACTGGGGGCTCTTCGAGCTGCTGTTCCGCGGGAAGGTGGTCATCGGCAGCGATCGCTGTTTCGTCCCCGAAGTCATCAGGCATCGCTACAACGGCCTGCTGTGCAAGTACGACGACATACAGACGTGGGTGCAGTATGCGACGGAGGTGATCGACACGCCGGCGGATTTCCGCCATCTCGGCGAAAACGCGCTGCACGATGCGCACGAACGCTTCCACATCCGCAAGGTGGCGGCCAGTTACCTGCGCATCTTCGACATGGCGATCGGCCGGCGCAAGCTGATCGGCTGATTACGGTCGCGCCCCACCGGGAGCGGAGCTGGCCTGGAAGCGCTGCGGCGCTTCGATCGCCGGCCCGGTCATGCCGTCGACGCCGAAAGCGGGCAGCGCGCGTTTCTCCGCTTCGGTGCCGACTCCTTCGGCGATCGTCAGCAGACCGATCGAATGGGCGATCGTGCACAGGCTGCGCAGAAAGCCCTGGCTGCCGGCGTCGCCGTCGATGCCGTGAACGAGCGCCGCGTCGATCTTGATGTAGTCAAGGCCGAGCTCGTGCAGGTCGTTCAGGCGGGCGAAGCGCGGACCGGCATGTTCGATGCCGAGTTTGCAGCCGAACGGTCGCAGCGCGAGGCAGAACGCGCGAAACTCGGGCTGGTGCAGCAGCGCGCCATATTCCGGCACCTCGATCCAGAGTCGTTGTGCCGCTGCCGGATTGCCCTGCAGCAGGCTGAACAGTTCACTGCGGAAGGTCGCGTCGGCGAGCGATTCGGCGGAAATGTTGATCCCCAGCGGTGTTGCGCTGGTGGCCGTTTCGCGCATCGCGACGCGTGCGACGGCAGCATCGAAGCGGGCTGACAGGCCGAGGCGCGCAACCCACGGCATGAAATAGCCGGCCGACTGCCAGGTGCCGTCGAGCATCAGACGCATCGGCGCTTCGTCGTGAAGCAGCGTGCCGTCCGGGCCGAGCACCGGGAACCGAGCGAGGCGAATGTCGTTGCGCTCGAGCGACTCGGTGAGCGCGGTGCGCCATGCCTGAAGATCGGGAAAAGGCAGGGCGGTGGTGCTCTCTGTGGCGATTTCGATTGCGCGTTCCCCTGCGCGTTCAGCCACGGCCAGCGCGCTGTCCACGCGAGCCAGCAACGACGAGCGCGATTCCCCTGCCGCAAATGCGCCGGCAGCCAGCGGCAGGCGGATTCCGCGCCCTTCCGCAGTGACGTTGAGCGCCGTGTCCAGGCGCTGCGCAAGCTCGCTCGCGATCGCTGCGGGATCCCGGTGGCCGGGCGCGAGCAGCGCGAAATCGCTGCTGCCGATGCGGCCCGTTTCCCAGTCCCCGTGGGGCGCGGCGAACGCGGCATACTGAGCGGCGATATCGCGCAGCAGGCGGTTTGTCGTCTCACGTCCGAGACGCTGGTTCAGCGCCGCAAGGTCGCCGAGGCGCGCGATCAGCAAGGTGCCGGCGGAACGGGCATCGTCGCGCGTGAGCACGGAGTCGAGGCGGTTCATGAACGGGCCGCGGGTGAGGAGCCCCGTGATTTCGTCATGCTGCGTCTGGCGGCGCAACTGCTCGAGCCGCCGCGATTCGTCGGCGAGGATCGTGCGCACCCGCTCGCTCAGCGTGTTCATCGCACGCACCAGGCGGCGAAACTCCATCGTGCTCGGCTCCGGCGTCGTGACGAAGCGCCGCTCGCCGATCGCCTCCGCCTGCTCGACGACCTGCCGCAAAGGTCGCGTGATGTGCTTGATGATCAGCGTGCCGATAAGGCCGGCCAGGGCGCCGCCGAGGCCGAACCACAGCAGCAGCTGCTTCGTGCCGACCCACAGCGCGTCGTACGCATAACGCTTGTGGCTCTCGAGCGTGAGCGTGCCGAACTGGTGCCAGCCGTCCTGCACTTGGGCGATGCCGGGCCGCGCCTCGATCGGAATCAGCCGCATGAACCACTCGGGTGTGGCGTTGTGGGGGCCGGCGTACTCGCGTTCGATCACGACGTCGCCGGACGGGGCGGTGAGACGAATCAGGCGGTAGTGGCCGGCGTCGAACTGGGCGGCGACCTGCAGTTCGACGGTGACCGGATCTTTCGGCAGCTGCGACAGCGCCAGCGCCAGCGACGTGGCGTTGTCGAGATTCTTCACCTGCAGCTGCTGCTCGAGGTAATGCCGTGCCGAGAGCGTGCTGACGACCAGGCTGCCGCCGAGCGACAGGGACATCACGATCGCGATCGCGATCCACAGTTGCTTGATCAGGGACATGACTGCAAATCTCCGGGACGGGTCGGGCTCGGACGGCGGGCTGTCATTGCAGGCCCTCCTGCTGCATGCGCACGAGCACGCTGCGCCAGCGTGACAGACGGGTGGTCGGGTCCGCGGACGAGGCGGTCGCGCCGCCGATCCACAGCCCCGCGCTGTTGAAGCTGAATATCGGCAACAGGTCGGGCCGCCGCCCGGCCGGCCGCACCTCGCCGATCAGGTTGTCGAGAACGAGCGGCTCGGCCTGCGGCGAGGGGTAGAAGCCGACGACCATGTGGGCCTGCGAAAGAGCGCTCTGCGCGCCGCCGAGCTGCGCCCGGACATAGATCAGGCGCAGCTTGTCGGCCGGAATGCCGAGCAGCCGCAGGCTCATGTATTTCGCGATCGAGAAGTCCTCGCAGTCACCGGCTCCGCGGCCGAGCGTCTCGAGCGGAGTTGCCCAGTAGTCCGCCTCCTCCCACACCGCCGCGTCGTCGTCGAAGCGGATGCGACGGTTGAAAAACGTATTCGTGCGCTGCAGCTTTTCCAGGTCGTCCAGCGGCAGCGCGTCGGCGATCATCTGGCGCCACGCGCGCACCGATGCCGTGCCGGTCGTGCCGAAACGTTCGCCGGCCAAGCGCTCCATGAGATCCGCATCGCCGCGGGCGGTCGCGAGCCCGACGCCGATCAGCACGCACAGGCCGGCCAGCCGGACGAGCGTCGCGTTGCCCAGTCGGCATGGCCGGGAAAACATTCCATGCGGAAGGCGGTGTGTCGGCATCGGACGGCAGGCGGTTCGGTCGTCGCCATTATCGGGTATCGGCCGAGGGCTGCAGGGGCGGCGGTACCCTTATTTGACGGAAAGTGTTGCGTAGTTGGCGGAGCGGTCGAATTCAACCGCCTATCATTTATCCACATGGATTGAGTCGCCTGTGCCCTGCATTCGCAGGATTCTTGCAGGGAACCACGCACCGCTACGGAGATGACATGAAAAACCTGAGAACCGTGATGTGTGTCGCCGTCCTGGCTGCGCTGCCCCGGTTCGCGGCGGCAGAAGTCCCGGAGGCGTTGCGCGATGCGGCACGCAAGGCCGTCGTCGCGAATCCCGAAGTGCAGGCGGGGTGGCATGCATTCCGTGCTGCCGCGGAAGAGCAGAGCGCCGCGCGCGGCGGTTACTTCCCGCAGGTGGACCTGATTGCGGGCGCGGGGCGCGAAACGCTGAAACGCCCGCGGCAGTCGTCGGACGACTTCAATCATCGCCGCGTGAGCCTCTCGCTGAATCAGATGGTCTATGACGGTTTTCTGACGCGCAGCGAGGTTTCGCGGCTCGGCTACGCGAAGCTCACCCGCTATTACGAACTGCGCGACGTCTCCGAGACCGCGGCGCTCGAAGCGCTGCGTGCGTACAGCGACGTGCTGCGCTACCGCGATCTGACCCGCCTCGCGCAGGAGAACTACGTCCAGCACAAGCAAATTCACGATCAGATCGCCGAACGCGCCGGCGCTGGTGTCGGCCGAAGGGTGGATCTCGAGCAGGCCGCCGGGCGCCTGGCGCTGGCCGAGTCGAATCTGCTCACCGAAGTCTCCAATCTTCACGACGTCAGCGCCCGCTACCTGCGCATCGTCGGTGAAGCGCCGCCCGCCCACGCCCAGCAGTTTGCCCCCGGCACGGTGGTCGGTGCGATTCCGCCGACCGCGCAGGAGGCGCTGCGGACCGCTTTCGTCACCAGCCCGTCGCTGAACGCCGCGGTCGAAAACGTTCGCGCCGGGCAGGCCCAGATCGAGTCGCGCCAGGCGGCGTTCCACCCGCGAGTCGATGTGCGGGCCCGCCGAGGGGTCGATCACAACTTCGAAGGCGTCGATGGACGTTCCCGCGATGGCGCAATCGAAGCCGTGCTGAGCTACAACCTGTCCCGCGGTGGCGCCGACCAGGCGCGGCTGCGCCAGGCGGCCGAAACGCTCGACCTGGCCAGGGACCTGCGCGAGAAAGCGTGCCGCGACCTGCGCCAGACGCTGTCGATCGCGTACAACGACGTGCGACGGCTGACCGAACAGCTCGTGTATCTCGATCAGCACCAGCTTTCGATCGAGAAGGCGCGCGAAGCCTATCGCCGGCAGTTCGACATCGGGCAGCGCACGCTGCTGGACCTGCTCGACACCGAGAACGAATACTTCGAGGCCCGGCGCGCCTACGTGAACGCCCAATACGACCGGATCATCGCGCAGGCCCGCACGCTCAGCGGCATGGGGCAGCTGATGGGAGCTCTCGGTGTGTCGCGCGAGGATCTGCCGGCGCCCGAAGAAATCGGCCAGGACCGCAGCGGCATCGATCCGCAGACGGTCTGCCCGCCGCAAGCGCCCGCAATCGTCGAGGTCGACAAGGAAGCATTGTTGTCCGAGGCGGTCAGGGCCGTCGGCGGCACGCGCCCCGGCAACTGATCGGTTTCGACCGCGCGGGGACGCAGCTGCCGCCGGCGTTCCTGCCGCCGCAGCCAGCGCCTCGACTGAACGGGAGTTCTCCGCGGCGGACTCCTATCGGCGCTCGCCATCCAGGTGCCGGTTCCGGCATGAGGCAATTCCCTTACAATCGCCGGCATGAGCACTTCCGATACGCACGACCACGGCGCCGAGGCGTCGCCGTTGGGCCAGTCCGTCGTCTATCGCGACACCTACGCCCCGGAGCTCCTGTTTCCGATCGCGCGGCAGATCAAGCGCGACGAACTGGGTATCGCCCCCGACACGCTTCCGTTCGTCGGCGAGGATCTGTGGAACGCTTACGAACTGTCGTGGCTGAACTCGCGCGGCAAGCCGGTCGCCGCGATCGGCACGTTCCGCGTTCCCGTCACGTCACCGCGCCTGATCGAGTCGAAATCGCTGAAGCTCTACCTGAACTCGTTCAACCAGCACCGCTTCGTCGATCCGACGCTCGTGCACGACACGCTGACGCGCGACCTGTCCGCCGCCGCTGGTGCCCCGGTCGCGGTGTCGATCGAGGTCCTGTCGCGTCGGCCCGCGCGTGTTTTCGGCTACCCGCATGGCGTGTTGCTCGACGAGATCGACATCGAGATCGACACCTACCGGACCGACTCCGCTTTCCTGCAAGCCGACACCGCCGCTGACGAAGTCAGCGAGACGCTCTATTCGCATCTGCTGAAATCCAACTGTCTCGTCACCGGCCAGCCCGACTGGGGGACTGTCGTCGTGCGCTACATCGGCGCGCCGATCGACCGTGCCGGGCTGCTGCGCTACATCGTCTCGTTCCGCAGCCACAACGAGTTCCACGAGCAATGTGTCGAACGGATCTTCTGTGATGTGCTGCGCCGCTGTGCGCCGCGGCATCTGGCGGTCTGGGCGCGCTACACGCGGCGCGGCGGACTCGATATCAACCCCTTCCGCTCGACCGGCCACTTCACGCAGTTCGACAATATCGCCGAAGTGCGGCAATAAAACCGCTCACTTTCGGGCCGCCCGATGGCGGATCGCACCGCTCGCGGCTAATACAGATCGGTGAAGCGCCCGAGCCACAGCCAGTCGACACCGAGCAGCACGACGACGATCAGCGCCCAGCACGCAACGACGAAGCAGCCGGCCGCGAGAACGTCCGCGCCGATGTGGCATAGCGCACCCCCGGCGCTGTAGCACAGCCCTGTCAGGATCACCCATTTCATGATGAAGCCGGGCAGATACCCGCGCATCGCGCGGTTGTGGCGGTAGTTCTGCTGGCGCTCGAAGCGGCTGCCACGCGTGACATCGCGAAAATACTGGAACGGCCACAGAAAACGGTAGGCCAGGCGCCACAGCGGTTCACCGGACCGCGAGAAGTCTGATTGCTCGTTGCCAACACTCATCGGTCGCCCCTTCGTCCCTCGCCGTAATATGTCGGATGACGCCGCACGCTCGGGACCGCTACGCAGGCGCGTTTCGGTCGGCCACTGGGAGTATCGCTGCCCGTACGTGTCTCGTCCGGTGTTGCGAGCCTGCCTTATGCAGGGGAGACGTTTCACGTCTCGAACAGTTCCGGGCGGAGGAGAACATTCCCCCCGGGCTGCGTCGCATGCGGCGCAGCCCGCGGCAGGAAAGTCGACGTCAACGCAACCGGCAGCGGAGGCGTTGATTGTTTGGGTTCGGGTAAAGCGCTGGCGAGACTTGAACCGAGATTGCGCAACAGTGTTGCGCCATAGTCAAATCCGGGTCGCTGGTTTAATATCCGGCCACCTTTTTACACCACCCCTGATGAGGAAAAGAGCATGAAACTGTTCGTTGCCGCCGCGGTTGCCGCGGGCCTGCTGTCCGCCGCTCCGGCGTTCGCCTCCGCTGAACTGGCCAAGGCCAAGAATTGCCTCGCCTGTCATGCGGTCGACAAGAAGCTGGTCGGCCCCTCGTACCAGGACGTGGCGAAGAAATACGCCGGTCAGGCTGACGCGGTCGCCAAGCTGGCCGACAAGATCCAGAAAGGTGGTTCGGGCGTGTGGGGGCCGGTGCCGATGCCGGCGAACCCGCAAGTCACCGCCGATGAAGCCAAGCTGCTCGCCACCTGGGTGATGTCGCAGAAGTAATCGTCGGCACGTCGGAAAAGCCAGCCGCGAGCTGGCTTTTTTTGCGCCCGTTCGAGGAGGCCGTGGCCGTCGGCTCAGTTCAGCAAACTGGCCGGCGGCCTCGTCATCCACGCGATGGTTTCATTCGGCGGAGTGGGGCGCGAATAGTAGAAACCCTGCATCACGTCGCATCCGAGGGCCCGTAGCGTTTCGGCCTGCGCCGGGCGTTCGATTCCTTCGGCGATCAATTGCAGCCCGAAACCGCGCGCAATGCCGGTGATCGCCGAGATGATCGGGTTCGTCCCCGGGCCGTCGAGGTCGCGCACGAAGCTGCGGTCGATCTTCAGCGTGCTGACCGGGATTTTCTGCAGATACGCAAGTGCCGAATAACCGGTGCCGAAGTCGTCGATCGCGATGCCGAGGCCGGCATCGCGCAGTTGCCCCACCTTGTGCGCGACAAGCGCCGTATCCTGCATCATCATGCTTTCGGTGATTTCGAGGTCGAGACGGCTGGGCGGGATGTCGTGCCGTTGCAGGCACTCGATGACTGCGGAGACGATGTCCTCACGTTCGAAATCGTGTGTCGACAGATTGAGCGACATTTTCAGGTCGGCGAACCCTGCCTGTCGCCATTGCGCCAGTTGCCCGCATGCCGCATTCAGCACCCAGCGGCTGATTTCGCCGATCAGCCCGAGTTCCTCGGCGAGCGGGATGAACAGGTCGGGGGCGACGAAACCGTGGGCCGGACGGTTCCAGCGCAACAGGGCCTCGGTGCCGACGACCCGTTGTTGCGAAAGGCTGACCTGGGGCTGGAAGTAAAGCTGCAATTGCGAGTGGTCGACTGCGGCGCGCAGATCGTTCTCGAGTGTGATCCGGTCATGGTGGTGGTGGTTGAGTTCCGGGTCGAAAAACCGGAAACCGTTTTTCCCCGAACGCTTGACCTGATACATCGCGATGTCGGCATGCTGCGTCAGGGCTTCGGCAGTCCCGCCGTCGCGCGGATAGAGCGCGACGCCGACACTCGCCGTCGCGCGGAACTCGCCGTGCCCGAGCGTGAACGGCGTGTCGAGCGCCTCGAGGATCTTGCGCGCGGCAGTTTCGGCATCGCAGGCCTGGCCGATGTCCGGAAGCAGGACCGTGAACTCGTCGCCGCCGAGGCGCGCCAATGTGTCGCCGCGTCGCAGCGCCGCGGACAGGCGCCCTGCGATACCGCGCAGCAACGCGTCGCCCTCGGCGTGGCCGTAGCTGTCGTTGACCAGCTTGAAGCGGTCGACGTCGATGAACATCACGGCGAGCATGCCGCGCCGGCGCTGCGCCTGGACGATCGCCAACTCGAGCCGGTCCTTGAACAGCACCCGGTTCGGCAGCTGGGTGAGCTGGTCGTGATAGGCTTGGAAAGTGATGATCTCTTCGGCGCGCTTGCGTTCGGAAATGTCGCGTGCGACGCCATAGAGCCCGCAGGGGCGCCGGTCGGCGTTCCCGGCGAGCATCGGCGTTGCCTGCAGCGCCACGGTGACGTCTCCGGCCCCTGCGTGCATTGGGCGGCGCAGGCGCAGTTCGACGGAAAAGGCAGCGCCAGCCCCTTTTTGTTCCGCCTCCAGCAGGTGTTCGATGCGCTCCGCGTCGTCCGGCGTCACGAGCGACAGGAACGGCGTGCCGATCAGCTGGTCGCGCTCGAATCCGAGGAGTTCTTCGACGCGTGGGTTGAGGTAACTGAAGCGACCGGCGGTATCGAGCGTGAAGATCAGATCCGGCGAACTCTCGACGAGGTAGCGGTGCAGTCGTTCGGAGGCGCGCAGGCGCCGGCTCATCGCCTGGTTCGCGCGCTCCAGCGCCGTCTTGTGCAGCGCGCCCTGCACCGCGCGCTGCAGCTGCGCGACATGGTAGGGCTTGCGCACGAAGTCGTCCGCGCCGCGCCGCAACGCGCCAATCGCGGCGTCGATCGCATCCTCGCCGGAAATCATGATGACGGCTTCGCTGCGGCGACGGCTCGCGAGCCAGTCGAGCACGGCAAGACCGGTGCCGTCCGGCAGGCGGTAGTCGAGCAGGATCAGGTCGTACTGCGTGTCGTGCAGCCGTGCGATCGTTTCGGCGACGCTTGCGCAATCGTCGAAGCTGCGCCCTTCGCTCGCGAGCAGATGCGGCAGGGCGCGCCGCAGCGGCGCATCGTCATCGACGACCAGGATCCGCGCCGAGGCGCAATCCCTCCGAGAGTCGGATGCACTGTCATAGAAAGGCTCTTCTGCCGGAATAGCCATGGTTCTCCGATCTGATCAATGCATTCGCTGGACGGACAATAATGCCTCAGTTCAGGTGTTTGTATCCAGAGGTAACAACAACTGGAAGCTCGTGCCGCTCCCGGCCTGGCTGCGGCAAAGAATCAGGCCGTGCCATTGCTGGAGGATTTCCTGGACGATCGACAGGCCGATGCCGTCGTGTCCGCTGCCCTTGCCGCTCGGGCGCGGGCTGAAAAGATCCGCGAGCCGTTCCGCGGGCAGGCCGGGGCCGTTGTCGATCAGGCGGATTTCCAGGCATTGCCTGCCGTTCGCAAGCACCTGGCCGGGAACGGCGACCGAGAAGCGGCCTCCCGGGTGGAGGGCTTCGGCCGCATTGCGGAACAGGTTCAACAGCACCTGGCGCAGTGCCGAACCCGGGATTGCAGCGGCCGGCAGCACGGCTGCTGCGCGCAACTCGAAATGGATGCCGCGCCGCGCGAACAGCGACTCGCCGTACAGGCCGTGGAGTTCCTGCAGCAGTTCGGGGACGCGGCAGCGCGCGGGTTCGGGTTCGGCAGCGGGCGGGCGGGTTGCCCGCTCCAGAAGGTCGGCGATGCGGTCAAGTTCGCCGTGCAGCGCGTCCATTTTTCCGGCGAGTCCCGTGGCGTCCGGGTGGTGCTGGGCGACGATGCCAAGATAACTCTTGATGACGGTGAGAGGATTGCGCGCTTCGTGGACGATGCGGCGGACATGTTCGCGATGATGCGCCGCGATGCGTTCTTCGGTTTCGGTGCGGGCGCTCTGCCGTTGGTCGAGATCGCGCAGCGCCCGCGCGGCAGCGGTCGCGAGTGCCGCCACCACGCGGGCGGCGGCGGGCGGCAGCGGGCTGAGCTCGTCGGCCGCGATGACCGCAACGCCCGCTCCGTCCTTCAATTTCAGGGGCACGCAGCGGATCCCTTCCCGGCCGAGCCAGCGCGCGATGTGCCAGTCGGGGACGCTCCGGGGGGGGATGCCCGGGTGCAGGAAACGTGACGAAGGGCTCGCCGTGCGGGCTGCCAGCGCGATGACGCTGGTTTCGTCCTCGAGGCGCAGTCCCAATTCGCCGTACGGTTGCGCAATGTCCTGCCCCGCGCCGAGCGGCAGCGCCTGGAGGATGCCGTGCTCGTCGGCAGCGACCACGAACACCGCATCCGCATGGTTTCCGCACAGCAGGCGCAGCGCCATCGTGAGGCGCTCCGCGATGCGCTGCGGGTCGAGGTCGATGAAGGCGGTGCGCAGGAGTCCGGACAGCGCCGTGTCGAGCACCGGATCAAGATCCGATCCGCAAGAGGTTGCGGGCCTCGCAACAACCCGCGAGACGCCGCCGGTCCGCTCGTCATCCGGTTCATCGGTAGTCCCATCGGTCAGTGCCGGCGGGGTCGAGGACTGCCGCACGAGGAAACCGACATCGGTGCGCAGGCTCAGGAGCGCTTCGACCGTCAGGCCGCAACTCTGCGCGAGGGTTGGCAGCTCGTGTTCCCATCCCTCGCGGGCGAGTCGGCGCGCCATCCGCACCAGCTGCACGAGCGGATGGGCGGACAGGGCAGCTTCTTCCAGCGGGTGGTCGAATGCCAGCGCGTCGGCAAGCGGGCCGGCGAGCCCGCACCGTTGGGCGACGGTCGAGCCGAACGGGTGCCACAGGCCGGCGAGATAGGCTTCGTCCGGATACGGGTAGCGGGTTTCGAGGGCGAGATGGAGCGCGCATTCGGCGACCATCAGGGCCTGGCCCGAGCGCAGGCGGGCATCGCGCTCGACAGGAGCCGCATTCCAGGCGAGCTGCAGCAGCCAGGCACGCAGCACGCTGGCACCAAGGACCTGCAGCCGCTGCGAGAGTTCGACGCGCAGTGTCGAGGCGAGGCGCTGCCGCGTCGGCAGCGGGGCAGCGACGAAAATCGAACAGAGCAGGGCCGGGTCGCGCAGGATCAGCGACGCGAGCTCGTCCCAGTCGGGCGCGTCGGGAACGAGCAGCCGCAGCGCACCCTCCCGGTGCTCGGCCAGCGGGGCGAAAGAACGAAAGGGGAAGAGGCCTTGCTCGGACAGGACCGTCATCGGGTGGCCGGGCGCTTTTGTCGGGACGATGGCGCATTCTAGGGGCGACGCGCTGCGCGCGATGTGACCGAATGCCTGCGGGAACGAATGCCGCATGCCAGATATTGCATCTCCGAATGCGGGCGGCCGGGGGGTCGTCGGAGGCGGCCCGTATCAGGCCTGCAGGCTGTCCGCGAAGCCCAGCGCGCCGACGATTGCGCGATTGATCTGCTCCGGAGCGATCTGCAGCTCCGCCGCCTGCTTCTGCAACGCCGCAGGGTCGAAGCTTTCGCACTTTTCCGCCAGCTTCAGGAAGGGCGCGTAGGCGCCCTGATCCAGAAGCAGCGCGTCGCTGACCGCAGCGGGAAGGCTCATCTCTTCGAGCAGGCTCTGCATCGACGTCCCGAGCATCACGTCGAGCAGCGAAAATGCGCCCGTGATGAACAGGTTGTCACGCTCGGACTTGTCGAAGAACGACGCGCCGATTTCCTCCATGAAGCGGCCGCGCGAAATCGATGTCTGCATCATCGCGGGCGCCCCCGGGTCGCGGTTCGCGGTGACCAACAGCAACGACAGCCATTTGTGCAGTTTCGCGTAGCCCAGGATGCTGACCGCATGGCGGAAGGACTGGATCTCGCACATCAGCCCGAATCCCGCGGAGTTGATGTAGCGCAACAGCTTGTAGGAAACCGCGACGTCCTGGCGCAGCACGGCCTCGATCTCGCGGATGTCGGCGTTGTTGCGCACGAGTCCGATCAGCCGGACGAGTTGCGCGTGCGCCGGCGACAGCTGCTTCGGCGGCTGGTTGCCGTGCAGGAAGAACCAGCCGGACGCGCCGTCGTAGCCCGCCTGGATAGCCTGCCCGAAGGCGTCCACATTGGGCAGTCCCCACGCGAGGGCAATGCCGGGCGAGCCCGACGGCAGCTGATGCTTCCGGCTGTCCATCAGGACGAAGCGCCAGTCGTAGCCGGCCGGCACGGGCGTTCCCGGCGAGAACCAGCTCAGGCACACGCTGACGCCGGCTTCGCGCAGCTGCGGCAGCAGGGCCTGCGTCTGCGGATGGGCGAGGGCCTGCACCGGGATCTCGATCATCGCGTTCGGCGGCGCCTGCCACTCCATCAGCTCCGGCGTCGGCACGAGTTTGCCGAGGCAGAGGAAAACGGGGTGATGCGTCGGCCACGTCTCGCCGAGTCCGTTGAGCATTTCCACCACGGCGGCGATATTCGGGCCGTGGGCAATCAGACGATTCGCGGTGATCGCCCGGTTGCGGTTGACGACCGGTTCGCGCGTGAGAAAGGCAGTCTCGGCCATCGTTCAGCGGCCCGCGTCGGAAGCGAAAGTGAAGGCGTCGGAGAAGAAAGCTTCTGCGCGCAGGTGGCGCTCGGCGACCAGATCCCGGCGCGCCGCGTCGATCATCGCCGGAGCGCCGCAGGCATAGACTTCATGGGCGGAGAGATCGGGGAGGTCCTGCATTACGGCGTGGTGGACGAGGCCCGTCCGCCCGTTCCACGAGTCGCGCGGCCCCGGCTCGGAGAGGACCGGAACGTACCGGAAGCCGGGCAGCGCCGATTCCCAGGAGCGGGCCAGGTCGTCGAGGTAGAGGCCGGCGCGCTCGCGCGCACCCCAGTACAGCGTCATCGGACGTCCTTGTCCGGTGCGAATCGCGTGCTCGACGATGCTCTTGATCGGCGCGAACCCGGTGCCGCCTGCGATCAGCAGCGCCGGCCCGGGGGAGTCCTCGCGCAGCCCGAAGCTGCCGAGCGGGCCTTCGAAGCGCAGGATGTCGCGCTCTTTCATCGCGTTGAACACGTGGTCGGTGAACTGTCCGCCGGGCACGTGGCGGACGTGCAGTTCGAGGTGATCGGCGTCGTCCGGCGCATTCGCGATCGAGAAGCTGCGGCGGCCGCCGCCGGCGAGGATGAAGTCGATGTACTGGCCGGCGTGAAAGCGGAAAGTCTCGCTGGCCGGTAGCTTCACCTCGACGATCATCACGTCGTCAGCGACGCGGCGCAGGCGCTGCACGCGACAGGGCAGCTTCCTGGCCGGGATGTCGCCGGCGCGACGCACGTTGCGCGCTTCGAGGACGAGGTCGCTGCGGGCGCGGGCGCGGCAGAACAGCGCGAGGCCGGCGGCGCGCTCCGCATCGGGCAGGGCGTTCGCCGAAACCTCGCCGATGTCGACTTCGCCGCTGAGCACGCGGCCCTTGCATGCGCCGCACGCGCCGTCCCGGCAGCCGTGCGGAAGCAGCAGTCCGGCCGCGAGCGCCGCGTCGAGAATGGTCTGGTCGTCTTCAGCGGTGAAGCGCTGTCCGTCAGGCTCGAGTGAAATCTGGAACGGCATCGGGCGTGAGATAATTAAAACATGAAGAGAATATTGATCGTCGGCAGCGGTGACGTTGCCATGCGGGCGATTCCGTGGCTGGCGAAACGCTTCCGGGTGTATGCCGTGACGCGCAGCCCGGCCGCGTGCGCCGCGCTCCGCTCGCGCGGCGCGACCCCGTTGCTTGCGGACCTCGACGACCGGCGCAGCCTCGCACGACTGGCCGGGATCGCCGACGTGGTCCTGCATTTCGCTCCGCCTCCCGCACACGGCGTCCAGGATGCGCGTACCGCAGCACTGCTCGCAGCGCTGGCGCAGCGGCCGAGTCTACCACAGCGGGTCATATACATTAGTACGACGGGCGTCTATGGCGACTGCGGCGGCGCGTGGGTCGGCGAGGCGAGCCGTTGCGTGCCGCGGACCGATCGCGCCCGACGCCGGGTCGACGCCGAGCGCCGCCTGAGGGGTTTCGGCCGCCGCTGCGCAGTCGCCGTCAGCATCCTGCGTGCGCCGGGCATTTACGCTGCCGACCGCCTGCCGCTCGCGCGTCTGCAGCGCGGCGAGCCGGTGCTGCTGGCCGCGCAGGATGTGCATACCAACCATATTCATGCCGATGACCTCGCGCAGCTCGCCTGTCTCGCAATCTTTCGCGGGCGACCGGGGCGGGTGTATAACGCCGTCGATGATACGAGCATGAAGATGGGAGACTATTTCGATTTCGCCGCGGATTTTTTTGGCGTTCCGCGGCCGCCGCGCATGAGCCGGGATGGCATCGCGGCGGCACTCTCGCCAATGGCGCTGTCGTTCATGTCGGAGTCGCGTCATTTGTCGAACGAGCGCATCCGGCGTGAATTGCGCGTGCGCCTGAAATACCCGACCGTGCGCGAAGGGTTCGCCGCGGCACTCAACGATTGCGGAGGAAACATTTGATGCTGGTGGTCAAGGCGCTGCACATCACGTTCGTCGTCAGCTGGTTCGCGGGGCTGTTCTATCTGCCGCGCCTGTTCGTGAACCATGCGATGGTCGAGGATGCAGCGACGCGCGAGCGCCTCGCGCTGATGGAGTACAAGCTCTACCGGTTCATGACGCCGCTCGGCATCCTCGCGGTCGTGCTCGGCTTCTGGCTGTGGTTCGGCTTCGGCGACCGTTTCGGCAACGCCGGCTGGCTGCACGCCAAGACGCTGCTGGTGGTTTTCCTGATCGCCTACCACCTCTACTGCGGCAGGCTGATGCGCGATTTCGCCGCCGGACGCAACACCCGCAGCCATGTCTGGTTCAGGGTGTTCAATGAAATACCGGTGCTGGTGCTGGTCGCAGTCGTCTTTCTCGCGGTGCTGCGGCCGTTCTGACGTACCCTGCCGGCGGCGAGGCGGCCCGCGCCGCTTTGCCGCCGCGCCTCCCCGGCGCGTCGCCACCGTTCCGATTCTCCTTCCTTTTCCGTCGTGGCCCCCGATATGTCCGAATCCTTTTTTTCCCCCTGTCCGCGCGGCCTCGAGCCGACGCTCGCCGAGGAACTCGCGACGCTCGGCGCCGCGTCGATCGCACCGACGCATGGCGGGGTCGGTTTTTCCGGCGACTGGCGCGTGTGTTACCGCGCCAACCTCGAGAGCCGGCTCGCGACCCGGGTCATGTGGCGGCTCGCCGAAGGCCGCTACCAGAGCGAGGACGACATCTATCGCCTCGCCTACGGCGTGACCTGGGCGAAGTGGTTCACCGTCGACGACACGATCCGCATCCATGTCACCGCGAAGCAGTCGCCGCTGCGCAGCCTCGAATTCATCACGTTGCGCATCAAGGACGCGGTGTGCGATCACTTCCGCACCGTGACCGGCAAGCGCCCGAGCGTCGATACCGCGAACCCCGCGATCCGCATCCACGCGTTCCTGACGCGCGACCGCGTCACGTTGTACCTCGATACCTCCGGCGAGCCGCTGTACAAGCGCGGCTTCAAGCCGGCCGCCGTCGAAGCGCCGCTGAAGGAAAACCTTGCCGCCGGCATCCTGCGCCTGTCGGGGTGGCAGCCGGGCGAGGCGCTGCTCGATCCGATGTGCGGCAGCGGCACTTTCCTGATCGAAGCGGCACAGATCGCGCTGGATATCGCGCCCGGTCTCGGTCGCGATTTCGCGTTCGAGCGCTTCCGCCACCTCGATCGCGCGGCGTGGGCAAGCATTCGGCAGGCGGCCGAAGCACGTCGCCAGCCGCCGCGGCGGCTGAAAATATACGGCTCGGACATCGTCGGCGAGCAGGTGCGGCGCGCGCGCGTCAACCTGCAGTCGGCGGGGCTCGGCGACTGCGTCGTCCTCGACCGCGGCGATTTCCTCAAGCTCGAACCGCCGGCGGAGGCGGGCGTGCTGGTGAGCAATCCGCCCTATGGCGTGCGCATCGGCGAGGCGGAAGAGCTGGCGGCGCTGTATCCGCAGTTCGGCGACGCGTTGAAGCAGCGCTGGAGCGGTTGGCGCTGCTATTTCCTCACCGCCGACCCGGCGCTGCCCAAGCTGATCGGGCTCAAGGCGAGCAAGCGCACACCGCTCTTCAACGGCGCACTCGAATGCCGGCTGTTCGAATACCGGATGGTCGCCGGCAGCATGCGGCGCAAGCCGGCCGGCGGCGAGTAGGGCCATCAGTCCGGGGCGCTGAGTCCGGGCCCATGAGTCCGGGCCCATGAGTCCGGCGGGCGAACGTCCCGCGGCGAAATTTCACACGATGTCGAGGTGCTGGATGCCCGACACCAGGTCCTTGTCGCCGTGTTTGCTGTGGAGCTTGATCTGCAGTCGCAGGTCGTTGACCGAGTCGGCGTTGCGCAGCGCGTCCTCGTAGCTGATGCGCTCTTCCTCGTAGAGGTCGAACAGGCTCTGGTCGAACGTCTGCATGCCGAGTTCGCGCGAGCGCTTCATGACTTCCTTGAGCCCCGGCACTTCGCCCTTGAAGATCAGGTCGGCGATCAGCGGTGAATTCAGCAGCACTTCGACCGCCGGCACGCGGCCCTTGCGCTCCTTGAGCGGCAGCAGGCGCTGCGAGATCAGCGCGCGCAGGTTCAGCGACAGGTCCATCAGGAGCTGCGGGCGACGGTCTTCGGGGAAGAAGTTGATGATGCGGTCGATCGCCTGGTTCGCACTGTTCGCGTGCAGCGTCGCAAGGCACAGGTGGCCGGTTTCGGCGAACGCGATCGCGTAGTCCATCGTCTCTCGGTCGCGGATTTCGCCCATCAGGATCACGTCCGGCGCCTGGCGCAGCGTGTTCTTCAGCGCCGCTTCCCAGCTGTCGGTGTCGATGCCGATCTCGCGCTGCGTGACGATGCAGTTCTTGTGCTGATGCACGTATTCGATCGGATCCTCGACGGTGATGATGTGGCCGTACGAGTGCTCGTTGCGGAAGTCGACCATCGCTGCGAGCGACGTCGTCTTGCCGGTGCCGGTGCCGCCGACGAAAATCACCAGCCCGCGCTTGGCCATCGCGATGTCGCGCAGCACCGGCGGCATGCCGAGTTCGTCGAAGTTCGGGATCGTCTGCGCGATCGTGCGCAGCACGAGGCCCACCTTGCCCTGCTGGATGAACGCGTTGGCGCGGAAGCGCCCGACGCCCGGCGGCGAGATCGCGAAGTTGCATTCCTTCGTCGACTCGAACTCGGCCGCCTGGCGGTCGTTCATGATCGCGCGCGCGAGCTCGGTCGTGTGCTGCGCCGTCAGCGTCTGGTTCGATTGCGGCGTGACGCGCCCGTCCACCTTGATCGCCGGCGGAAAACCCGCGGTGAGGAAGAGGTCCGAGCCGTTTTTCTGCACCATCAGCCGCAGCAGGTCGTGCATGAACTTCAGGGCCTGATCGCGTTCCATTGCTGCGCTCCCGCGGAAAGTGTCGGCTGTTATGCCGGGTCGCCCGATCGTCGCCGCCAATCGGGGTGAAACAGGTGGGCGGCGGCGCGCGGCGAATACGCCCGGAATTATCCGACGAAATCCGCCCGACGGAATTCACCCGGCGAAATTCACCCGGCGAAGTTGTCCTTGTTCTGCGCGCGCAGCCTGGCTTCGCCGACCGACACGACGTTGCGCCGCACGAGGTCGGCGAGGTTCTGGTCGAGCGTCTGCATTCCGACTGCCTGGCCGGTCTGGATCGCCGAGTACATCTGCGCGATCTTGTTCTCGCGAATCAGGTTGCGGATCGCCGGAGTGCCGATCATGATCTCGTGCGCCGCGACGCGGCCCTGGCCGTCCTTGGTCTTCAGGAGCGTCTGCGAAATCACCGCGCGCAGCGACTCCGACAGCATCGCGCGCACCATGTCCTTCTCGGCGGCCGGAAAGACGTCGACGATCCGGTCGACGGTCTTCGCCGCCGACGAAGTGTGCAGCGTGCCGAACACGAGGTGGCCGGTCTCGGCGCCGGTCAGCGCGAGGCGGATCGTCTCGAGGTCGCGCAGCTCGCCGACGAGGATCACATCCGGGTCCTCGCGCAACGCAGAGCGCAGCGCGTTGTTGAACGACAGCGTGTCGCGGGCGACTTCGCGCTGGTTGATCAGGCAGCGCTTCGATTCGTGGACGAATTCGATCGGGTCCTCGATCGTCAGGATGTGGCCGTAGTCGTTCTCGTTGACGTAATCGACCATCGCGGCGAGGGTCGTCGACTTGCCCGAGCCGGTCGGGCCGGTGACCAGTACGATGCCGCGCGGCTGCTTGGCGATCTCCTTGAAGATCTTCGGCGCGTCCAGTTCCTCGAGGCTCAGCACTTTCGTCGGAATCGTCCGGAACACGGCCGAGGCGCCGCGGTTCTGGTTGAACGCATTGACGCGGAAGCGCGCGAGGTTCGGCACCGCGAACGAGAAGTCGCATTCGAGCATTTCCTCGAACTGCTTGCGCTGACCGTCGTTCATGATGTCGTACACCATCGAGTGCACGTCCTTGTGCTCCATCGGTGGCAGGTTTATGCGCCGCACGTCGCCATGCACCCGGATCATCGGCGGCAGTCCGGACGACAGATGCAGGTCGGATGCCTTGTTCTTGACCGCGAAGGCAAGCAGTTCGGTGATGTCCATGGGATTGTCGTTTGAGGTTGACCGGGCGGATTGCGGGGCGCGGGGGCGTCCCGGTCGCGATGCTATACTCGCTCGCCTGATCCACGGCCGAAATCCGCCGCTATATGACATCAATCTCCGCGAACTTGCAAGCCGTGCGCCGGCGCGTCGCGGCTGCGGCCCGGGCGTCGGGACGCCCGCCGGAGGACGTCGCGCTGATCGCCGTCAGCAAGACGCAGCCGGCGCAGCGCGTCTCCGAGGCGGCGCACGCGGGGCAGCGGCTGTTCGGCGAAAACTACGTGCAGGAAGGTGTCGCGAAAGCAGCCGAATTGCACCCGTTGCAACTCGAATGGCATTTCATCGGGCCGCTGCAGAGCAACAAGACACGCCCGGTCGCGGCGCGTTTCCACTGGGTCCACTCGGTCGACCGGCTCAAGCTCGCCGAACGGCTGTCGGAACAGCGCGGCGACGAGCTGCCGCCGCTGAACGTGTGCATCCAGGTGAATGTCGGCGGCGAGGCAAGCAAGAGCGGCGTCGCGCCCGACGGAGTGCCGGCGCTCGCGGCGGCGGTCGCGAAGCTGCCGCGCCTGGCGCTGCGCGGACTGATGTGCATTCCCGAAGCCGGAGGCGACGAAGCGCTGTTGCGCGCGCGCTTCGCGACGTTGAGACAGCTGCGCGATCGCCTGAACGACGCAGGGTTTGCGCTCGACACGCTGTCGATGGGCATGTCGGACGACCTGGAACTGGCGATCGCCGAAGGCGCGACGATGGTGCGGGTGGGCACTGCAATTTTCGGCGCACGGAGCGTGCGCGAGGAGCGAGCATGACGGAACGCATCAAGATCAGTTTCCTCGGCGGCGGCAACATGGCGACCGCCCTGATCGGCGGCCTCGCCGAGCGCGGCTTTGCGAGCGCGGACATCCAGGCGGTCGACCTGCAGGCCGACAGTCGCGCGCGGCTCGCGGAGCGCTTCGGCATCCGCACGGCCCCAGCTGTCGATGACGAGGTGCTCGCGTGCGACGTCGTCGTGCTGGCCGTCAAGCCGCAACAGATGAAAGCCGCCGTCGCGCCGCTGGCCGGGCGCCTGGCGCGCCAGGTGGTCGTCAGCATCGCTGCCGGCCTGCGGCTCGCCGATGTCGGTCGCTGGCTCGGCGGCTACCATCGGCTGGTGCGCGCGATGCCGAACACGCCCGCGCTGATCGGCGCAGGCATCACCGGGCTGTATGCCGATCCTTCGGTCGATGCCGCCGGGCGCGAGTCGGCCGAGCGCATTCTCGGCGCCGTCGGCAGCACGGTGTGGATCGGCGACGAAGCGCAGATGGACGCGGTGACGGCCGTCTCCGGCAGCGGGCCCGCCTACGTGTTTCATTTCATCGAAGCGCTCGAGGCGGCGGGCGCCTCGCTCGGCTTCGATGCGGCCACTGCGCGGCGGCTGGCGATCGATACCGTGCTCGGCGCGGCGAAGCTTGCCGCCGGCGCCGACGAGGCACCCGCGGTGTTGCGCGAACGCGTGACGTCGAAAGGCGGCACGACCGAGGCCGCGCTCGCGAGCATGGCGTCGTCGGGCGTGTTCGACGCGATCGTGCGCGCAGTGCACGCCGCGGATGTGCGCGGCCGCGAACTCGGCGAACAGCTCGGAAAGGATTGATCGCTCATGCTCGGCAACGTGCTGCTCCTGATCCTGAACACTGCCGCCGGCTTCCTGACGCTGATGCTGCTCGCCCGCTTCTTCATGCAGTGGCAGCGGGTGTCGTTCCGCAACCAGATCGGCCAGTTCGTCGTCGCGACGACCGACTGGATCGTCCGTCCGCTGCGCCGCGTGATTCCCGGCCTGATGGGGATCGACTTCGCGAGCCTCGTGCCGGCGTGGCTGGTGCAGACGCTGATGGTGTTCATCGAGCTGTGGGTGAGAGGCGTGCCGCTCGGCGGGAACGTTGCCGGCCTGCTGCTCGGCGTCTTGGGCCTCGGCCTGCTGGAACTGTTGCGCATGGCGATCTACCTGGTCATCGCCGTCGTGCTGATGTCGGCGGTGCTGTCGTGGGTCAGCCCGCACGCCCCGGCTGCCCCGGTCTTCCATAATCTGTCGGCGCCGTTCCTGCGGCCGTTCCGCCGCGTGATCCCGCCGATCGCGAACGTCGACCTTTCGCCGCTCGTACTGCTGCTGGTGCTGCAGATCGTGCTGATGGTCGTCAGCGGGTTGCGCGGCAACTTTGCGGCGCTGCTCGTGGGCTGACGGGCGTGGACTGGCTGCGTAAAGCTGCGGACGGCAGCCTCGTGCTGTCGCTGCATGTGCAGCCTGGCGCGAAGAAGACCGAATTTGCCGGTCCGCACGGCGAAGCGATGAAGCTGCGCCTCGCCGCACCGCCCGTCGATGGCAAGGCGAATGCCGCGCTGACGGTTTTTCTCGCCGCTTTCTGCGGTGTCGGCCGTTCAGCGGTGAGCTTGGTCAGCGGCGAGACCTCGCGCGCGAAACGCGTGCGGATCGAAGGGGCCGGCAGCGAAGCGCTCGCCCGGCTGCGCGCGCTCGGATAGGTCGGTCGCGGCGGAGGCGGCGGGCCCGACGGATCAAGGGCCCCCCGATCGCGCCGGTCCCCGCCGCACTTCTCCAACGGGGCGGTTCAGCTCGAGCTCAGCTCAGCTCGTGCATCACCTGACCTTCGACCAGCGTGTAATGCACGCGTCCCGGCAGTTCCAGCCCGAGGAAAGGCGTGTTCTTGCCTTGGCTGCGCAGCGTGTCGCGGCGCACCGTCGTGTGGGCGGCCGGATCGAACACGCACAGGTCGGCCCGTGCGCCCGCGCTGAGATGTCCGGCTTTCGTGATGCCGATGATGCGCGCCGCGTCGGACGTGACGCGGGCAAGCGCCTGACCCAGCGGCAGCCCCGTTTCCTGCGCCCACTTCAGCGTCAGCGGCAGCAGCAGTTCGAGGCCGGTCGCGCCGGGCTCGGATTCGCTGAACGGCGTGAGCTTGCCGTTGTCGTCGACCGGCGTGTGGTCGGAGCACAGCGCATCGATGCTGCCGTCGGCAAGGCCCTGTCGCAAGGCGTCGCGGTCGCGCTGGCTGCGCAGCGGCGGCACGAGGTGGCAGTTGCTGTTGAAGTAGCCGATGTCCATCTCCGACAGGTGCAGGTGGTTGATCGACACGTCGCAGGTGACGTCGAGCCCATCGGCGCGCGCCTGCCGGATCAGCGCAAGCCCTTCGGCGCTGGACAGCCGCGTCACGTGCAGGCGCGCGCCGGTCGCGCGCGCGAGCTGGATGTGGGCATACAGCGCGATCGTTTCCGCCGCGGTCGGGATGCCCGGCAGGCCGAGGCGGGTCGCGATTTCGCCGTCGTGCGCGAAACCGCGCGACAGGAAAGGCGCGAGCGGCTGCAGCCAGACGCGGAAACCAAAAGTCGCGGCATACTGCATCGCGCGCAACAGCACTGCGCTGTCGACGACCGGGACGTTCGCCTGGCCGAACGCGACGCAGCCGGCTTCGACGAGTTCGGCCATCTCCGACAGGCGTTCGCCGTTGAGCCCGACCGTCAGGGCGCCGACCGGATAGACATGCGCGCGGTTCAGCTTCTTCGCGCGGTAGCACAGCATCTCGACGAGGCCGGGTTCGTCGAGCACGGGATCGGTGTCGGGCGGGATCGCGAGGCTCGTGACGCCGCCCGCCATCGCCGCGTCCATTTCGGATTCGAGCGTCGCGCGGTATTCGAAGCCCGGCTCGCGCAGGCGCGCGGCCAGATCGATCAGGCCGGGTGCGACGACGAGCCCGGTCGCGTCGATCGTGCGCTCCGCGGCGAAGCCATCGGGCGCACGCCCGTGGGCGACGATCTTGCCGTCCGCGAGATACATGTCGCGCGTGTCGTCGAGTCCATTGGCCGGATCGATGACGCGGCCATTGGCGATGCGAATCTTCATTTACTTGCTCCCCTGCTGACCGGCCAGCATGCTCATGACTGCCATGCGCACCGCAATGCCGAACGTGACCTGCGGCAGGATCACCGCCTGCGCACCGTCGGCGACCGACGAATCGATCTCGACGCCGCGGTTCATCGGCCCCGGGTGCATCACGATCGCGTCGGGCTTCGCGAGCGCGAGCTTCTCGGCAGTCAGGCCCCACACCTTGTAGAACTCCTGCGGCGTCGGCAGCAGCGCGCCGTTCATGCGCTCGTTCTGCAGCCGCAGCATCATCACGACGTCGACGCCGCGCAGGCCTTCGCGGATGTCGTGGAAGACGCGCACGCCGAGCCGCTCGACGTCGGTCGGCAGCAGCGTCTTCGGGCCGATGACGCGCACTTCGGGCACGCCGAGCGTCGTCAGCGCGCCGATCTGCGAACGGGCAACGCGCGAATGCAGCACGTCGCCGACGATCGCGACGGTGAGGTTCGTGAAGTCGCGCTTGAAGTGCCGGATCGTGTACATGTCGAGCAGCCCCTGCGTCGGGTGCGCGTGGCGCCCGTCTCCGGCATTGACGACGTGGATGTGGTCGCGCCCGGTCGCGAAGAGGTGCTGCGCGATCAGGAACGGTGCGCCGCTCGCGGCGTGGCGCACGACGAACATGTCGGCCTGCATCGCGGACAGGTTGTCGACGGTGTCGAGCAGGCTCTCGCCTTTCGCGGCCGAGGAGGTCGACACATTGAGGTTGACGACGTCTGCCGACAGGCGCTTCGCGGCGATCTCGAACGTCGTGCGCGTGCGCGTGGAATTTTCGAAGAACAGGTTGAAGATGCTCTTGCCGCGCAACAGCGGCAGCTTCTTGACTTCGCGTTCGGCAACTGCGGTGAACGGCGCGGCCGTGTCGAGGATCGCCGTCAGGATGCTGCGCGGCAGGCCGTCGATCGTCAGGAGGTGCTGCAGTTCGCCGTGTTTGTTGAGCTGCGGATTACGCATCGATCAGCCTCAGCGTCAGTTCGCCCGTCGCGCCGGCCTCGAGCTGCAGGCTCTGGCTCGCGGGCAGGGGTTCGGGCAGGGTGAGCGCGCAGTAGCGCGGCGCGATCGGCAGTTCGCGGCCGCCGCGGTCGATGAGCACCGCGAGGTCGACGCGCGCCGGGCGGCCGAAGTCGAACAGCTCGTTGATCGCCGCGCGCGTCGTGCGCCCGGTGTAGAGCACGTCGTCGACGATGATCACGTCGGCGCCTTCGACCGTGAATGGAATTTCGGTGCGCTTGGGCTGCGGGTGCAGCCCTTTCGAGCCGAAGTCGTCGCGGTAGAACGAGACGTCGATCGAACCCGGCGGCTGGCTCAGGCCGAGCGCGCGGTGCAGGCGCTCGGCGAGCCACACGCCGCCGGTATGGATGCCCACCAGCGCGGTCGCCGGTGAGACGTGCGGGCGCATCTGCTCGACCAGCGTCTTGCAGAGCGCCTCGGCATCAAGGCTTGGCATGTCCATGAGTGTCCAGGAAGTGTTGCAGGATGATCTGTGCGGCGACGGCGTCGAGGACTTGCTTGCGGGCGCGCCAGTCGTGCGTCCCGGCTTCGGCCAGGGCTGCGTCCGCCGCGGCCGAGGACAGCCGCTCGTCGCATTCGAGCACCGGCAGGCCGAACCGGCCCTGCAGCTGGTTTGCGAAACGTCGGCAGCGGGCGGTCATTTCGTGCGGCGTGCCGTCGAGATGGCGCGGCATGCCGACCACCAGTCCGACCGGCCGCCATTCTTCGAGGAGCTTTGCGATCGCCGCGAAGCGCGGTGCGCTGGCTTCGCCGTGGAGGGTCAGCAGCGCGCTCGCACGGCGGGTTTCGAGTTCGCCGACGGCAACGCCGATCCGCGCGAGACCGAAGTCGAAGCCGAGCAGGGTGCCGCGGGCGGGCAGGGCGGCGGGCGCTGGTCCCGGCGCCTCAGGCATGCCCCGCAGACTCGCTCAGGTTCGCGAAGTCGATGCCGAGCATTTGCATCGCCGCAGCGAGGCGCTCCTCGGGCGGGAGTCCGAAAACGATCGCGAGATCGGCCGGCACGGTCAGCCAGCTGTTGTCGGCGATCTCCTGTTCGAGCTGGCCGGCGGTCCAGCCCGCGTAGCCGAGCGTCACCAGCACGTCGGGCGGCTCGCCGCTGCTGCCGACCGCCTGCAGGATGTCGCGCGAACTCGTCAGGCCGACTTCGTCGTTCACGACGAGCGTCGAATGCCATTCGCCGGCCGGACGGTGCAGCACGAAGCCGCGATCGGTCTGCACCGGGCCGCCGAAGTAAACCGGCTGGCCGGCGAGCCCGTCCGCTTCGAGCGGCACGTCGATGCGTTCGAACAGTGCCGCGAGCGTCATGTCGATCGGCCGATTGACGATGATCCCCAGTGCGCCCTGTTCGTTGTGCTCGGCGATGTAAGTGAGGCTGCGCACGAAATTCGGATCGGCCATGTTCGGCATGGCGATCAGGAAATGGTGCGTGAGATTCGAAGTGATTGCGCTCATGGCTGCATTTTAGCTCGTCGTGGCGAGGATGCGCAGGAATGCGGCGGAAGGGATTTTTCGCCGCAGCCTCCTCGTGGCAACTCCCCCGTAGCAACTCACGCTCCCAGCTCGGCGTTTCCTCCGCGGGTCGTCAGGCCGGCACGGCGGCTTGCCCGGTGTGGATGCGCAGCAGCCCGAGCAGCTCGTTCTCGTCGTACGGCTTGCCGAGATAGTGGTTCGCGCCGAGGCGTCCGGCGTAGTCGCGGTGTTTGTCGGCGAGGCGCGACGTGATCATGATCACCGGCACGTCGTGCGTGCGCTCGTGGGCGCGGAGGTTGCGCAGCAGGTCGAAGCCGTCCATGCGCGGCATCTCGATGTCGGACAGGATCACGTCCGGCACCGCTTCGAGCAGCCGCTCCAGCGCATCGACGCCGTCCTTCGCCACGACAACCCGGTAGCCTTCGCGTTCCAGCATCCGTCCGGTGATCTTGCGCACCGTCAGCGAATCGTCGACGACCATCACGGTGGGGGTGCGGACCGGCGCCGCTTCGAACGGCTCCAGCGGTTCCGGCGTTTCGCCGCCGGCGTTCGCCGCGCTCGCGGCGGCTTCGGCGACGCGGCGGCTCGCCAGCGCGACGGGGTTCAGGATGAGCACGATCTCGCCGTCGCCGAGCACTGTCGCGCCGGAAATGCCGACGAGGCGCGCCAACTGCGGGCCGGCGTTCTTGACGACGATTTCCTGGTTGCCGCGCAGCGCATCGACGTGCAGCGCCAGGGTCTGCGCGCCGACGCGCAGCAGCAGGACCCAGTTGAAGCGCTGCTCGGGAGGCTGGGCGAAGCGCTCGCCGAGCAGCTGCGGAAGATAGCGGTACGCGAAGTGCCGGCCCTGCCACTCGGTGCTGCCTTCGCGGCGCAGCGCGTCGAGCGGCTCGGCCTTGAGTTCGAGCACCTGCGCAATCATGCTCGACGGGATCGCGTAAGTCCGGCCGCCGGCGCGGACCAGCAAGGCCTGCGTGACGGCGAGCGTGAGCGGCAGATGGATGCGGAACTCGGTGCCGCGGCCGACTTCGGCATGGACGTCGATGCGCCCGCCTGCCGCCGCCGTCTCGGACTTCACGACATCCATGCCGACGCCGCGGCCGGCGAGCGGCGACACGCTGTCGGCGGTCGAAAAGCCCGGGATGAAGATCAGGTTCGTCAGGCGCCACTCGTCGGCCGCCTCGTCGGCGCCGAGCAGCCCGCTCGCGCGTGCCCGTTCGGCGATGCGCCCGTAGTCGAGGCCGCCGCCGTCGTCGGCGAGCGCGATCGCGATTTCGTTGCCTTCCTGGCTCACGTTCAGCGTGATCTGGCCGATTTCGCCTTTGCCGGCGGCGCGCCGCGCGGCGGGATGTTCGATGCCGTGCGCGACGGCGTTGCGCAGCAGGTGCTCGAGCGGCGCAACCAGGTGTTCGAGCACGCTGCGGTCGATCTCGATGCGTCCGCCGCGCAAGTCGAGGTCGGCACGCTTGCCCAGTTCCTTCGCGCTCTGGCGCACGACCCGGTAGAGCCGGTCGGCGAGGCTGTCGAACGGCACCATCCTCACCTGCATCAGCGCCTGCTGCAGGTCGCGCGACAGGCGTGCCTGGCTGTTGAGCGCGAGCTCCGCGCCATCGAGGTTGCGCAACAGGCTCTGCTGGACGGTCGTCACGTCGCCAACGCTCTCGGCCATCATTCGCGTGAGTTCCTGCAGCCGGGTGTAGCGGTCCATCTCGAGCGGGTCGAACTCGCCGTCGTGCGCTTCGCTGCGCGCGAGGCGGGACTGCATCTGCACGTCGGCCTGGAGCTCGACTTCGCGCAGCTGGTTGCGCAGGCGGATGACGTTTTCGGTCAGGTCGAGCAGCGAGCGGCGCAGCGTGCGTAGTTCGCCGGCGACGCGCGTGCGGGTGATGCCGATTTCGCCCGCCTGGTTGACGAAGCGATCGACCGCGTCCGCGCGCACGCGCAAGGTCGCGGCGCCGCTCGCCCCTTCGTGCTCGGCTGGCGTTGCCGGCGCCGCGTCGTCCGGTGCAGCCGCCGGTTGTGCGGGGGCGCCGCCGGCGATCGCGTCGATCAGCTGTTCGGCCCGATCGAGCCCGGCGGTCAGTTCGTCGATCAGTCCGCCGTCCGGCTCCTGTCCGCCTTCGAGCGCCGCAACGAGCTGCGCTTCGAGATGGTGGACGTGCTGTCCGAGCGTCATCGCCCCGGCCATGCGCGCGCTGCCTTTCAGCGTGTGCAGCAATCGCGCCGTGGCTTGCGCGGCATCGGCCGCCCCGCCCGCGCGCCAGTGGCGCAGCGCCGCGTGCAGCTCGCCGAGCAGTTCGGCGCCTTCGTCGAGAAAGACCGGCAGCAGCTGCGCGTCGAGTTCGTCCGGAACCGCGGAGGCGGGCCCGGACGGCACGATTGCGGCCTCGACCGGCCGCGTGGCGAGGTTGTTGTCGGGGCGCGTGATGCCGCGGACGCCTGGCGCCGCTTCGATTCCGGTTTCCAGCGGCGTCTCGCGGCCAACGTCGTCGAGTTGCTCGACGAGCTCCGGCACTGCGAGCGGCATGCGGCGCGCGACGACTTCGGCCAGCATCGCATCGAGCGTGTCGTTCACGGACTTCAGCAGCGCAGTCTGCTCGGCTGTCGGCACTTGGGCGGTGTCGCGCAGGCGTTCGAGCGCGTGCTCGAGTCCGCGTGCGAGCTCGTGCAGCGACATCAGTCGCGTGGTGCCCGAGATGCCCGCCAGCGTATGGGCGGCGCGAAGCGCTTCGTCCGCCGGTATCAGGGTCGGATTGGCGTCCAGTCGCGCGAGCTCGGCGTGCAGGACGGCGAGGTGCTGCCGCGCTTCGCCGACGTAGAGGTCATAGAGTGGCCGGCTGATTTCCACCGCGCCGATGCGCACGATTTCACGCTCGGCGGCCGGAGGCAGTGCGGCCGGCTCGTCGGCCTCGGATGCCCCGGCAGCAGCTTCGAACGACGCGCCTGACGCGAGACCGAATGCCTCCGGTTCGAACGGCAACAAGGCCGCTTCGGGATCGTTGCCGGGAAGATCGCCGAAATCGAAGATCGAGCTCTCGATTTCGAGGCCGGCAAGGAGGTCGTCGTCGAGGTCGTCGTCGCCGAAGGGCGTGCTCCGTGGGAAGGCGTCGGCCCTTGCCTCGTCGAGCGGCGCGCAGTCGGGGAGCGCGTCGTGTTCGGCGGGATGCGCGGAAAACACCGGCGGCGCCTCGTCTTCCGGCAGGGCGATTTCAGCCTGTGGCTCGGGGATCGCCGGTGGCTCGGGGATCGCCGGTGGCTCGGCAGGTGGCGAAGCTTCGACCGCGCTCTCGTCGCCGCGCAGACGCTGCGCCTCGACGACCAGTGCCGCGACGTCCCGCACCTGACTTCGGCCGGCTTCCAGATCGCGCACCCATTCCTGCAACGTCGTGCGGGCCGCGTCGATGAGCCGATGAAGGGCGGGCGACGGCGTCCATTCGAGCTGCAGCCATCGGTTCAGCGTCTGTTCGATTTCCCACGCGGTCTCCCCGAGGTCGTGCAGCCCGACCATGCGGCCGCTGCCCTTGAGGGTGTGGAAACCGCGGCGGATCGCGACGAGATGCTCGGGCGCGTCGGCATCGCGGCACGACAGCTCGAGGCGTTCGCCGATCGCCGCCAGGACTTCATGGGCTTCCTCGATGAAAATCGCGAGCAGTTCGGCATCGAGTCCGGCAGCTTCGGCTGCCGGCGGTGCCGCAGCAGCCTCTGCGGCCTCTGCGGCCTGCGCAGCAGCGGGCGCCGGAGCCCGCGTCTCTTCGACGTCTTGCGCATCCAGGAAGCGTTCGAGCCGCGCCGGGCCGTGCTGTAGGGCTTCGACGTAAAAACCCAGCGCCGACAGGCGTCGCGCGAGCCGTTCGTGTTCGCCCTGATCGAGGCTCTGCCCGGCATCCGCAAGGCGGGCGACGGTGTCGGCAGCGTCATCGACGAGGGCGACGGCCGGCGCGTCGCCGATCAGCGCGAGCGCGCCGGCGATCTGCCTGAGCGGCTTTGCGAGGTTCGCGAGCGGCGCGCGTTTTTGCTCGTTGCGGAAAAAATCGTCGAGAACCTGCTCGACTTGCGCAAGGCTCGACAGGATTTCACGCGAAAGCTGCCCGAGCGCGTCGCGCTCTTGCACGCGCCGTGCCGTCTCCACTGCCGGCGAACGCTCGACAGCCGCGACCGGCTCGCCTCGCGCGAGCGCTTCCAGCCGCGCCACGGTGTCGTCCACGAGCGCGGAAAATTCGGCACCGGGAGCGCCGCGTTCGAGCCCCGCGTCGCACAGCAGCAGCGCGGTCGCGACTTCCAGCGCAATCGCGTCGTTGCAGTGCAGCGGGTCTTTGCGCAGCCATGCGAGGAACTCGGCCACGCCGCGAAGCAGCCGGTCGAGCGCCGGCCGGCCGAGTCGGGAAGCTTGCGTGGCGAGCTCGGCGAGGTGCGAGTCAAAGCGCGGCAACTCCACCGCGTGGCCCTCCGCGAAGCCGTCCCAGGCCTGTTTCGCCGCGCTCATCAGTCCTTGCAGGGTCTTCAGCAGCGCCGCGAGCGGAGCCGCGCTGACTGTCGCGCCGGGTTCCGGAACCAGCGCGTCGAGTTGCCAGGTCGCGCGGACCTCCTTCTGGTGGTCGGTGCGCGCCGGCGCCTGGGCGGTCCAGTACAGCAGCTCGCGCACGAGGCGGTCGGGGACGACGACGGGGATGTCGGACAGGCGCTTGAGCTGGGCATCGAGCTGCGAGCACAGGCGCTTGATTTCCGGGCGTGCCGGCAGATCCTGATGGATCAGCGTCTCGAGGAAAGCCTGTGCGGCATACCACAGCATGCCGAGCGGCGTGCCGGTATGCAGGGCTTCGATCTCGCGCACTGCTGCAAGCATCGTCTGCGGACCGGCGGCGTCCACGGGGGTGCGCAGCCATTGCAGCAGGCCACGCTGGAACAGCGCGCGGTGGGCGCGCAGCTGTTGCTGGCGGACGTCCTCGTTCAATCCGGCCGGTGCCGCGCCACGGCGCGGCGGACGCAGCGAGAGGTCGGGGAAAAACAGTTCCGCCGGCGACAGCGGCCCGACGCCGCGGACGGCGCCGATTTCCTCGTATAGCGACAGGAGGCGCAGCGGCTGGTCCGGCGTGCCGTGCACAAGCTCTTCGAGATAGTTGCCGATCGTCGACAGCGCACGGCGTGCAAGCTCCACCGTCGAAGCGTCGATCGGCCGTTCGCCGTGCGCGAGCAGGCCCAGCAGCTGGTCGAGCGAGGACGCGAACTGGCTCAGCCCGTCGAGGCCGACGATCGACAGCGCGCCGCACGCCTGGTGGAGATGCGTCTGTGCGAACTGGACGCAGGCGGTGCCCCCCGCTGCGCCGAGCGCTTGTTCGAGGGCTTCGTCGGCGCGCGCGAGCGCGAGGTCGATTTCGGTCTTGACCCAGGTCAGCGGGCCGAGATCCAGGGCGTCAGGGTGGCTCATGGGCGTCCTCGATGCCGCGGGTCAGACCTTGAAGCCCGACACCGAGCCCTTGAGCTCGACCGCGAGATCCGCAAGCTGGCCGACCGACACCGCAGTCTGCTGCGTGCCGCGCGCGGTCTGCTCGGTGACCGCGAGGATCTCCTTCATCGCTTCGGCGACGTGCGTCGCGGCCGCGGCCTGCTGCTGCGTGTCGCCGGAAATCTGTTCGATGAGGCGCGCCGTTTCCGTCGATACGTCGCCGATCTCGGCCAGCGCCTGGCCTGCGGCGTCGGACAGCTGCGCCCCTTCGACGACGTCGCGCGTCGCCGTTTCCATCGCGCCGACCGCGTCCTTGGTGTCGGTCTGGATCGTCTTCACGATCGCCGCGATCTGCTTCGTCGCTTCGCCCGAGCGTTCGGCCAGGCGCTGCACTTCTTCGGCGACGACGGTGAAGCCGCGCCCCGCTTCGCCGGCCGACGCGGCCTGGATCGCCGCGTTCAGCGCGAGGACGTTGGTCTGTTCGGTGATGTCCGAGATGAGTTCGACGATTTCGCCGATTTCCTGCGACGACTCGCCGAGCCGCTTGATGCGCTTCGAGGTTTCCTGGATCTGGCCGCGGATGTCGTTCATGCCGCGAATCGTGTTCTCGACCGCCCCGGCGCCCTTGCGCGCCGAGTCGAGCGAGCGCCGCGCGACCTGCGCCGAGCGCAACGCGAGTTCGGACGATTCGGTCATCGAGCGCGCCATCTGCTGCACGGCCGCGCCCGCTTCCTGGATCTCCTGCGACTGGCGCCCGGTCGCGTCGAGCAGCTCGGTCGACGTGCGCTGCGCCGATTCGGTCGCGGCGGTGACGCGGCCGGCGGCGTCGTTGATCCGCCGCACCAGCACCGAGAGTTCCTCGATCGTGTAATTGACCGAGTCCGCGATCGCGCCGGTGATGTCTTCCGAGACGGTCGTGCGCACCGTCAGGTCGCCGTCGGCGAGCTCGCCCATTTCGTTCATCAGCCGCAGGATCGCCTGCTGGGCAAGGTTGTGTTCGTCCTCGGCGTTCTTGCGCAACGCTTCGGCTTCGGCGCCGCGGGCAGCGATCTCGGCATTGTTGATCTTCGCCATCAGGCCGAGGATCGCCAGGCCGAGCAGGGCGACGACGGCGATCCCGAGCGTCGCCGGAGTCAGGCCGCGCGAACGCTCGTCCAGGGTGTGGGACAGCGCGCGTACGTGGGTCGTCAGTGCCTCGGAGTCCCGATAGAAGATATAGCGACCGGCCTGTTTCGCCCGCACGAGGACGTCGATGTTGTCGACGATGCGGGTGACAGCGCCGAGAGTGTCCTGCGCGTGCGCCTGGAATACCTGCAGGCGCGCGCGCGCCGCGGGGTCCGTCGTCGCCTGCGCGATCGTGGCGACGAGCTCGACGAGCGCGCGCGCGTCCTGGCCGAGCGCGGTGGCGGTCTGCGGTTCGAGCGCGTTGGGGGCGAGCAGCGCGTTCGCGTTCTTCGTGATGCGTTGCGTCAACATCACGACGGTGCTGGCCGCGGCGATGTCGGCGCCCGAAGTGCTGGTCTGCAGCTTGACTTGCGCCAGCTCCCGAGCCTGCTGGAACAGCTGTTCGTCCTCCTCGTTGAGCGTCGTGATGGCGTCGGTCAGCGTGAGAAGGATCTTCTCGTGGCCGAGCAGCCGGGCGGCGTTGCGGTCGGTCTCGCTCCACGCCGTGCGCAGCGCGGCGATTCCGGTTTGTGCGACGGCAGGTGCCGGCGGGATTTGCCTGCCGGCGATCGAGCCTCCCTGATCGAGCGTGTCGAGGAGTTCGGCGAAGCGGCTCGTCCCGCTGCGCAGGTCGACGAACGCCTGCGGGTTGCCCTGCAGCGACAGCTGCGCCGCCTTCGCGATCCGTTGCGAGAGCGTTTCCATTTCGCCGGCGACGGAAATGTAGGTTGTCGCGTTCGCCGATTCGCGGAACTGGTGGAAGATCAGCCCGAGACCCGCGATCGTCGTCAGCGCGAAGGCAATGCCCAGCAGGGCGATCTTTTCGGACGCGGTGCGAGGGCGCTTTTGCGGCCGTGCCTTCCGTTCCTTCGGTGCAAGGCGGTGCAGCGGCGCTTCCATGATCGTGGTCGCGGCCGGCGCGTCCTCGACGTAGGCCGTCCTGGCGATGGTGAAGTCCAGCTTTGGAAGCTTGAGGGCCATGTTCTTGCTCCGCGAGTTCGGATCGGCGTTCAGGGGAAAACGGATTTGCGTCAGTCGATGGCGGCGTTCAGGAAGCTGTGGTGCGCAAGGAGTTGCGGGACGTCGAGCTTCAGCCACAGACGCTCGCGCGCGTCGCGCAGGCGGTCCTGGACCCATGGCCGCGTGTCGTCGCCCCCGCTGCGGTCCGGATGAAAGTCGTCGGGGCTGCGCAGCCCGATCGCGCGCGACACGAGCAGCGCGCAATTGACGCCGTGACGCATGCCCACCAGCAGCAGCCGCGTCGCGCCGCCCGGATCGATCGGTGCGCCATCGTGGAAGGCCGAAAAATCCACTACGCTGAACAGCGTGCCGCGCACGTTCACGAGGCCGCGGAACCATTCGCACGCGAGCGGCACCGGGACGAGCGGCGGCGGCGGCAGGATCTCGCCGGTGTCGGTCAGGTCGATCAGCCAGTTTTCCGCCCCGGCCCGCACGCCCAGCAGCGCGTGGCGGTCACCGCTGCGTGCTTCGGCGAAACGGCGGACGAGGTCTTCCTGGAACTCGCGCAGGCTCAGTCGCTTCGCCATCCGCCTCAGCCCAGCGCCTGGATGCGGACGAGCAGTTCGGCGCCGTCGACCGGTTTCACGAGATAGTCATGGGCGCCCTGGCGCATGCCCCAGATGCGGTCGGTCTCGAGGCCTTTGGTGGTGCAGATGATGATCGGGATCGAGCGGGTCGATTCGCTGCGCGCGATCATGCGCGTGGCCTGGTAGCCGTTGATGCCGGGCATGACGACATCCATCAGGATGAGGTCGGGCATTTCGCTCTTGCTCTTCGCGATCGCGTCCTCGCCGTTTTCGGCCGTGACCACCTGGTAGCCGCGCTCGGACAGCAGCTCGGTCAGGGCGAAGCGTTCGGTCGGCGAGTCGTCGACCACGAGGATTTTCTTGATCGTCATTTGTCCCGGTGCTCCCGTGGCGGTCAGTCTGTGGTGCGGCTCGCGTGGGCAGCTGCCGCCCTGAGCAGGCTGTCTTTCGTGAACGGCTTGGTGAGATATTCGTCGGAGCCGACCATGCGGCCGCGGGCGCGGTCGAACAGCCCGTCCTTCGACGACAGCATGATCACCGGCGTCGCCGAAAGCCGCGGGTTCTTCTTGATCAGCGCGCAGGTCTGGTAGCCGTCGAGCCGCGGCATCATGATGTCGACGAAAATGACATGGGGGCGATGGTCGGCGATCTTCGCCAGCGCATCGAAGCCGTCCTCGGCGAGGAGCACCTCGCAGCCCGAGTGGGTCAGAAAGATCTCGGCGCTGCGCCGGATGGTGTTGCTGTCGTCGATCACCATCACCCTGAGTCCGGTCAGATCCATGACCTCAATCCTCGCTGGTTCGTTCTTGCGGCCTTTCCGCCGGTCAACCGGACCAGGGTCGGGGCCGGGCGCACCGTCCGGCCGGCATGCGCGGACATCCGCATGTTTCAAAGCTCGACCCGCTCGAAGTCTTCCTTGCGGGATCCGCACTCGGGGCAGGTCCAGTTCGGCGGAAGGTCTTCCCAGCGGGTGCCCGGCGGGACACCTTCGGCGGGCAGTCCGACGGCTTCGTCATAGATGAAGCCGCAGACGAGGCACATCCAGGTCCGGTGTTGCGTGTTGGCCATCTGGCGGCGTGCTCGGGGCGAATTGGCTGTAAAATCCGCCGCATCTTACCGCATTTTCCCTGCCGCGCCAGACCAGCCGGCGTACCCCACAGCAGGTAGCCTGAATAAATGTCTTCCGGTGCCCCCGACGTCCCGCCTTCCGTGCTCTGTTTTGCCACCAGCGACGCGACGTGCGGCGGCGGCCTGCAGTCCGATGTCCTGACGCTCGCGAGCATGGGGTGCCACCCGCTGACAGTCGTCGCGGCGGTCGCCGTGCGCGACACGCGCGGCATCGAGGAGCTCTTCGCGCTCGATGCCGACGCGGTCGCCGCGCAGGCGCGCGCAGTGCTCGAAGATATCCCAGTGCAGGCGCTCAAGCTGGGGTTGGTCGGGAACGTCGAGAACGTCGCCGCGATCGCCGAGATCCTGTCCGACTACCCCGATCTGCCGCTCGTGCTGGAGCCTGCGCTGTCGTATGTCGATAGCGACGAAGGCGCGGCAGACGAGATGCTCGTGGCACTGGCCGAACTGGTCCTGCCGCAGGTGACGGTGCTCGTCGCGAGCCGCCACGAAGTGCTGCGGCTCGCGAACGCCAGCTTCGAGGACGCCGACGCCGACGAGCAGCTCCTGCTCGAGGACGCCGTCGCACACCTGCTTGCGCTCGGCATGGAATACGTGTTGCTGACCGGAGCCGGCGAGCCGGGGCCGCAGGTCATCAATATCCTGATGGGGGCCGAAGGCGTCGTGCGCACCGACGCGTGGGAGCGGCTGCCGGGGCGTTTCCTCGGCGCCGGCGCAACGCTCGCGGGTGCGGTTGCGGCCGCGCTCGCGCACGGCATGGAAGTGCCCGAAGCGGTGCGCGAAGCGCAGGAGTTCACGTTCCAGGCACTCTCCGGCGCGTACCGGCCGGGGATGGGGCTGGCGCTGCCCGACCGCTTCTTCTGGGCGCGGCCCGAGGAGCGCGACGATGCGTGACGCACGCCTGCGCGGCCTGTACCTGATCACCCCGGACTCTCCCGACACGGCAGCGCTCGTTGCGCAGGTCGAGTGCGCGCTGGGCGGGCGGCCCGCGCTGCTGCAGTATCGCAGCAAGCAGCCGGATGCCGCGCTGCGGCTCGGGCAGGCGCGGCAGGTCGCGGCGCTGTGCCGCGAAGCCGGCGTGCCGTTCATCGTCAACGACAGCCTCGATCTCGCGCTCGAAACCGGCGCGGACGGCGTGCACCTCGGCCGCGAGGACGGCGATCTCGACGTGGCGCGACGCGCGCTCGGGCCGGGCCGGATTCTGGGCGTCACGTGCTACAACGAGTGGTCGCGCGCGGTCGCGGGATGTGCGGCGGGCGCTGATTACGTCGCGTTCGGCGCGATGTTCCCCTCGGCGACGAAACCGGCCGCAGTCCGCGCGCCGCTCGATCTGTTCGTTCGCGGCAGGCGCGTACTCGATGTGCCGCTCGCCGCGATCGGCGGCATCACGCTCGACAACGCGGCGCAAGTGATCGCGGCCGGGGCGAGTCTTCTCGCGGTCGTCTCCGACGTCTTCGACGCGCCCGACCCGGGCGCGCGCGCCGCCGCCTACCGCACCCTGTTCGACGCCTGAGGCGTCCGCTTTTTTCCCTTCGAATGCCATCACGGGTTGCCATCGACATGACCAGCAGAAACGAAACCCTTTTCCAGCGTGCCCAGAAGTCCATCCCCGGCGGCGTCAACTCGCCGGTCCGCGCGTTCCGCTCGGTGGGCGGCACGCCGCGCTTCATCGCCCGGGCCGAAGGGGCGCGCGTGTGGGATGCCGACGGCAAGGCCTACATCGACTACGTCGGTTCGTGGGGCCCGGCGATCGCCGGCCACGCGCATCCGGCGATCGTCGAGGCGGTGCGCGAGGCGGCACTGCGCGGGCTGTCGTTCGGCGCGCCGTCCGAAGCCGAAGTCGACATCGCCGAGCTGATCTGCGAGCTGATGCCGTCGATCGAGATGGTGCGGCTGGTGAGCTCCGGCACCGAGGCGACGATGAGCGCGATCCGGCTCGCGCGCGGCTTCACCGGCCGCGACGCGATCGTCAAGTTCGAAGGCTGCTACCACGGCCACGCCGACAGCCTGCTCGTCAAGGCCGGCTCCGGGCTGCTGACGTTCGGCAACCCGTCGTCGGGCGGCGTGCCGGCGGACTTCGCGAAGCACACGATCGTGCTCGACTACAACGACCTGCAGCAGGTCGAGGACGCGTTCCGCATGCGCGGCGGCGAGATCGCCGCAGTCATCGTCGAGGCGATCGCCGGCAACATGAACCTCGTCAAGCCGCTGCCGGGCTTCCTCGAAGGGCTGCGCCGGCTCTGCACCGAATACAACGTGGTGCTGATTTTCGACGAAGTCATGACGGGCTTTCGCGTCGGCCCGCAAGGTGTGCAGGGGCTCTATGGCATCACGCCGGATCTCACGACGCTCGGCAAGGTCATCGGTGGCGGCATGCCGGTCGGCGCGTTCGGCGGCCGGCGCGACATCATGGAGAAAATCGCGCCGCTCGGCCCGGTGTACCAGGCCGGCACGCTGTCGGGCAGCCCGGTCGCGGTCGCCGCGGGCCTCGCATCACTGAAATTGCTGCGTGAACCCGGCTTCTACGAAAACCTCAGCGCGCGCACGACGCAGCTCGTCACGGGGCTCGCCGCGGCGGCGACCGACGCCGGCGTGACGTTCAGGGCCGACTCGGTCGGCGGCATGTTCGGTGTGTATTTCAGCGCCGCCGTGCCGAAGTCCTTCGCCGACGTCATGGCATCCGATCGCGACGCGTTCAACCGCTTTTTTCACGCGATGCTCGACGCCGGCCACTACTTCGCGCCCTCGGCGTTCGAAGCGGGTTTCGTGTCGGCGGCGCATACCGCGGCCGACATCGACGGAACGATCGCGGCGGCGCGCAAGGTGTTCGCGACGCTGGGGTGAGCGGGGTCAGCGCCCCCTAGCGCGCAGGGCGGATGAGCCGAAGGCGTTATCCGCCACCTGTTTCCGGCTTGCGCCCGGAAGGTGCTGCCCTACCGTACTTCCCGCCTGTCGCCCGGCGGGTTCGACGGCTCAGAGCAGGAACAGCGTCGCGAGCCCGAGGAAGATGAAGAAGCCGCCCGAGTCGGTCAGCGCGGTGATCATCACCGAGCCGCCGATCGCCGGGTCGCCGCCGAGGCGCATGCGCAACATCGGGATCACGACGCCGGCGGCGGCGGCAAGCAGCAGGTTCAGCATCATCGCGGCTGTCATCACGGCGCCGAGCGACGCGCTGCCATAGAGCCACCACGCGAGCACGCCGAGCAGGCCGCCCCACACGACGCCGTTGAACAGCGCGACGCCGATCTCCTTTTTCATCAGGCGCTGCATCGCCGACTGTTCGACTTGGCCCATCGCGATCGCACGCACGATCATCGTGATCGTCTGGTTGCCGGAGTTGCCGCCGATGCCGGCGACGATCGGCATCAGCGCGGCGAGCGCGACGAGCTTCTCGATCGAGCCTTCGAACGCGCCGATGACGCGCGACGCGATGAACGCCGTGACAAGGTTCACCGCGAGCCACGCCCAGCGGTTCTTCACCGAGTCCCACACCGACGCGAAGATGTCCTCTTCCTCGCGCAGACCGGCGTGGCTGAGGATCTCGGCTTCGGATTCCTCGCGGATGAAATCGACGACGTCGGCGACCGTGAGCCGGCCGATGACGCGCCGCTCGCGGTCGACGACCGGCGCGGACACGAGGTCGTAGCGCTCGAACGCCTGCGCCGCGTCGTCGGCTTCGTCGTCGGGCTCGAAACTGATGATGTTCTCGCGATGCATCGCATCCGCGACCGTCATCTCCGGATCGTTGATCAGCAGCGACTCGAGCGTCAGGATGCCTTTCAGGTGATCGTTGCGGTCGATGACAAACAGCTTGTCGGTGTGGTCGGGCAGCTCGTCGAAGCGGCGCAGGTAGCGCAGCACGACTTCGAGCGTGACGTCCTCGCGCACCGTCACCATGTCGAAATCCATCAGCGCGCCGACCGATTCCTCCGGAAACGACATCGCCGCGCGCAGCTGCTCGCGGCCTTCGCTGTCGAGCGCCTGGAAGACGTCCTGCATGACTTCCGGCGGCAGGTCCGGCGCAAGGTCGGCGAGCTCGTCGGCGTCGAGCGTTTCGGCCGCGGCGATGAGCTCGTCGGGGCGCATCGTCTCGATCAGCGTTTCGCGCACCGCGTCCGACACTTCCAGCAGGATTTCGCCGTCGCGGTCGGCCTTGACGAGGTCCCAGACGAACAGGCGGTCCTCGGGCGGCAGCGCTTCGAGGATGTACGCGATGTCGGCCGGGTGCAGCTTGTCGAGGCGAGTCTGCAGCTCGGCCAGATGCTGCTTGTGGACGAGGTTTTCGACGAGCTCGTGGCGCGGCATGTCCTGCCGATGGACGAGTTCTTCCACCACCTTGTGGCGCGACAGCAGCGCCTGCACTTCGCGCAGGTGCTGCTGGATGTCGTCCGGGTGGAGCTCGTCTTGCGCGCTCATCGGCGCCTCCGGGGCGGGTGTGGAATCGGATGGGGTCAGGGCGTAAGGCGCGAATTCTACGGGCTTCGACCCGCCCTTGCGACCCCGGATCCCGCAAAATGCTGCGCCGCCGCGAAAGTTCGTCGCAGCAGCTCGTCGACGCCGGCGACCACGGTGCGGAGCGATTCCCCGGAAGGCGGTTTCAGGGCACCGTCGCGTAGCCCATCCGCGACCGGATCCGCTGCGCATGGGCTGCGAGGCGCGGTCCGAACTGCTTCTCGTAGCGCCGCGGATTCGGCAGCATCACCGCCAGGCGCGCGGCTTCGGCAGGGCCGAGGCGGCTTGCCGCGACGCGGAAATAGCGTTGCGCCGCGGCTTCGCAGCCGAAAATGCCGTTGCCCCATTCGACGACGTTCAGATAGACCTCGAGGATGCGGCGCTTGCTCCACACGGCTTCGATCATCACCGTGATGAGCGCCTCCTGGGCCTTGCGGAAGTAGCTCTTCGACGGCGACAGGAACAGGTTCTTCGCGAGCTGCTGGCTGATCGTCGAGCCGCCGGCGACGGCGCGGCCCTTGCGCTGGTTCTTTTCGAGCGCGCGCTGCATGCCTTCCCAGTCGAAACCGCCATGGTCGATGAAAGTGTCGTCCTCGGCGGTGATCACGGCGCGCTTGAGGTGAATCGAGATGCGTTCGTACGGCACCCACTCGTGCCGCAGTTCCACGTCCGGTCGCTTCGCCTGCAACTCGTCGAGGCGCAGCTGCATGAAGCTCGTGCTCGACGGATTGAAGTGGCTCCACCACAGCACGAGCGTGAAAATCCACAGCTGGTACAACAGGAACAGCGTGACCAGCGCCAGCAGCGCCCAGCCGGCGCCGCGCAACACGGTTTTCATCCGCCGGCGAGCTGGCGGCGCAGCGAGGCGAGCACCGCCGCGGTATCCGGCCTTACGCCGCGCCACAGCAGGAAGCTCTCCGCCGCCTGCTCGACGAGCATGCCCAGGCCGTCGGCCCGCTGCGTCGCGCCGTCGCTGCGGGCCGCGGCGAGGAAAGGCGTGTCGCCGCGCCCGTACATCATGTCGTACGCGAGCGCGTTTGCCGCGTACAGCGCGGGAGGCAGCGGCGGCGCTTCGTTGGCGAGGCTCGCGGCGGTCGCGTTGATGACGATATCGAACGCCCGCCCGGAGAGGTCGCCGAAACCGCACGCGTCGAGCGGAACGTCCGGCGCGTGGCTGCGGAACGCCTCGGCCAGCGCGTGCGCTTTGTCGACGCTGCGGTTCGCGAGCGTGAGCTGCGCCGGGCGCTCGGCGAGCAGCGGCAGCAGCACGCCGCGCGCCGCGCCGCCCGCACCGAGCAGCAGAATGCGCCGCCCTTCGAGCGGGCGATCGAGATTGTGGACGACGTCGCGGATGAGTCCTGCGCCGTCGGTGTTGTCGCCGAAAATGCCGTCCGGCCCGAACGCGAGCGTATTGACGGCGCCCGCGGCACGCGCGCGTGGCGAGCAGTGCCCGGCCAGTGCGAACGCTTCGAGCTTGAACGGCACGGTGACGTTCATGCCGCGGCCGCCGGCATGGCGAAAGCGCTCGACCGCGTCGCGAAAGCCGTCGAGCGGCGCGAGCAGCGCCTCGTACGACAGCTGCTGGCCGGTCTGGCGCGCGAACTCGGCGTGGATCGCCGGCGAGCGGCTGTGGGAGATCGGGTTGCCGATGACGGCGTAGCGGTCGAGGGTCACTGGGCGACTACCTTGTCGGCGTTGGTGAAAGTCCAGGTGCGGGCGATCTCGAGGATGTCGGTGTCGCTGCGGATGTCGCCTGGGAAAGGCGCGAACGGCGCGGCGAGCCGGACGATGCGCTTCGCGGCTTCGTCGAGGACCGGCTCGCCCGACGAGCGCTGGATCTCGACGCGCTCGATCGAGCCGTCGGCACGGATCGCGACGACCAGCAGCAGGCTCCCGTACAAGCGTCCGCGCGCCGCTTCCGGATAGTTCAGCGTGCCGACGCGCTCGATCTTGTGGCGCCAGTCTTCGACGTACTGCGCGAAGCGGTATTCCTTCGTGCGCGCGCCGATGAACTTCTTGCGCGGGCGTTTGGCGTAATCGTCGAGCTGGCGGCCGATCTCGGCTTCGAGGCGCGCGACGGTGGCGGCGCTGTTGAGGAGATCCAGTCCCGACGGCGTCGCGGCGGGCGCCGGCGGGGTCTCGCTGGTGCGCGGCGGGGGGCGGGAGACTGCCGTCGCGGCTTTCGGCTGCGTCAGCACGCGGCGCTCGACCGGCGCGGGCGGCGCGACGCGCTTTCTCGCCTCGACGGGCGCATTGCCGTCGCGGCGGACTTCCTGCGCAGGCAGCGGAGTCTTCGGCCTGACCTGCCGGTCGCTGTTGCCGCCGCCGTCGACGTTTGCTTGCGCAAGCGCGTCGGCCTTGTCGGGCGCGCGCGCGTGGCGGGCATTGACGAGGACGACTTCGAGCCCGGAGTCGCGATTCGGCGGGCGCGCCGGGAGCGTGAAACTGATGCTCAGGACCAACGCATGCAGCAATACCGAGACGGCGAGCGCCAGCTGCAGCCGACGCGCGTCCCGCCCCGCGCCGCCGGTCAGCTTCGCCAGCGTGCGCAGGGCGCTCGCGGCGGGCTTCGGTCGGCGGAGGGTCGGGCGGCTCGACATTGCGCAGCCGGCTCAGCTTTCCAGCGCGGCGTCTGCGGCCTCTTCCGGAGTCGGCTCGGCGAGCGTCTCGACGTAGCGCGCGCGGACATCGACGTCGAGTACGTCGCTGTCCTCGATCGTCAGGCGCACGCGACTGCCCGGCAGCTGCACCGGCAGCGACGGCACTTTCAGCAGCAGCGGAATCGTTTCGAGGCGCACGAGGTTGTCGCGCAGCACCTTGCCGTCGACCGCGATGCCAGGCTGCTGGCGCAGCCAGCGCAGGCACCAGTAGCGCTCCATCTGGCGCTGGAAATCGGCATATGCGGCGTAGGTCAGTTCGAAGTCGCGCAGCGCCGCCATCAGGTCCGCCGACTTCGGCGCGAAGGCCGGCGGTTCGTGGCGCAGCACCGAGATGATCTGCCACTGGTTGATCATGTCGACGTAGCGGCGCAGCGGCGAACTCGACCACGCGTAGCAGTCGACGCCGAGACCGTCGTGCGGCGCAGCAACCGTCGTCATGCGCACCTTGCCGCCGCTCTGCGCGCGATAGAGGCCCGGCACGCCGGCTTCGTCGAGCAGCTTGCCCCAGGTCGCGTTCGCCAGGATCATCATCTCGGCGACCAGCTTGTCGAGCGGCGAACCGCGCCGGCGCTGCGTGATCGTCACGTAGCCGGCGCCGTCGGCGGTCTCGGTCTGCCAGTCGACGTAAAAGTTGAAATCGACCTGGTTCTGGTTCGATTCGGCCTTGCCGCGGCCGGCTTCGAGCACCGTCGCGAGGTCCCACAGCAAGGTCAGTTCGCGCTTCCATGCGAAGTCGGGGCCGTCCTGTTCATGCAATACCTGCTCGTTGAACAGCGGCTCGATGTCGTGGTGGCGCAGGTTTGCGACGATCGGCACGCGCTCGACGCGGCTCTCGTGCCCGACGATCGCGAGCGCCGCAGTGACGTCGAGGTACAGCGACACCGCCGGGCAGTCGCGCCCGGCGGCGAGCGTGAACGCTTCGACGACGGCGTCCGGCAGCATCGTGATCTTGTTGCCCGGCATATACACCGTCGACAGCCGGCGGCGCGCGATCGCGTCGAGCGCCGAACCGCGCGCGAAGCCGAGCGCCGGCGCGGCGATGTGGATGCCGATGCGCCAGCCGCCGCCTTCGCGCGGCGTCACCGAAAACGCATCGTCGATCTCGGTCGTCGTCGCGTCGTCGATCGAGAACGCGGCGACATCGGCGCGCGGCAGCTCGGCCGGGTCGTGCGGCGGGTCGAAAGGCGGGAACGTGACGCCGTCCTCGAAATATTCGAACAGGAAGCGGTGATAGTGGAAATCGTAGCTCGACGCGAGCGCGCCGCACTTGAGCAGCAGCCGCGGCGCCGACAGGCCGGCGTCGACGCAGGCCGCTTCGAACGCCTTGGTCTCGATGCGGTTGCGGTCCGGGCGGTACAGCAGCTGCGGCAGCATGCCTGCGAGTTCCGCCGGTAGCCGTCCGGCGACGAGTTCGCTGCGCAGGCGCTCGATCGCTTCGGCCTGCTGGCGCTTCTTTTCCAGGCCGGCGAGCGCCGCCTGCAGGATCTCGGCGGGAGCCTTGCGGAAGCGCCCGCGCCCCTTGCGGTGGAAATAGATCGGCGCCGAGTGCAGGCGCAGCAGCACGGCGGCAGCTTCGACGGCGTTCGGCGTGTGGCCGTGGTACTCGGCGGCGAAGTCCTGGAAGCCGAACTCGTCGTCGCCGCACACTTCCCACAGGAAACCGGTGTCCAGTTCCTCGGCATCGGCCGCGGCGCGTTCGAGCAGTTCGCCCGGCGCGGGTTCGCGGAACTGCAGCAGCACGTGGTTGCTTTTCAGCTTCACCCGTTTGCCGTGAGAGGTCTCCACCTGCAGCGAGGAGTCGTTATCAGCGAGAACCGTCCCGGCCTTGAAGGCCCCGTCCTCTTCGAACAGCACAAACATCGGCTACCGCCATCAATGAGCAAGCCCGACAGTTTAAAGGATTCGGTCGCCGCGGGCTCGAAGTCCCGGGCAGGGCGCGGCCGTCGTCACCTGCCGTTCGGCGCGCTCTGCCCGCCAATGGTTCCTTCCGCCGGGCGCTGCGCGGTGGCGACGAGCGCGAGCGCGCCGAGCGAATATCCCGTGCCGCTGGCGCTGCGATGCGCTTCGAGCTCGGCGGCGACGGCGTCGCGCAACGCGTGCTGCGTGGCCTGCGGCAGGCGCGCGAGCGCTTCGGCAGCGCCGCCGGCGAGATCGAGGAAAGCCTGCCAGTACGCCGCGGCGTCGGCGAAATGGCACGTGAAGCGGCAAGGCTCGATGTGCACGTCGACGAAGCCGGCCGCTTCGAGCGCCGCTTCGAGCACCGCTGCGTCGCCGAAGCGGAACACCGACGGGCGTGCGACTTTCGGTGCCGGCAGCAGGTGGGCGATGCAATCCTGTGCGCAGCGGATCAGGGGGACGTCGTCGCGCGCGCCCCACGTCGACAGCCCGACCCGGCCTCCCGGGCGCAGCACGCGGTGCATCTCGGCCAGCGCCCGCTGCGGGTGCGGGAACATGAACAGCGCAAGGCCGGCGAGCACGCAGTCGAAGCTCGCGTCCGGCAGGCACAGCTGTTCGGCGTCGGCGGCAGAGAACGAAAGCGCCGGCGTGCTGACGGGCAGCGCAGCGGCGGCGGTTTCGCCGAGCGTGCGCCGCGCGCCTTCGGCGAGCATCTCCTCGGCAATGTCGCTGGCGAGCACCCAGCCGCCGGGCTGCACCTGGCGGGCGGCCGCGCGCGCGAGCAGGCCGGGGCCGCTGGCGAGGTCGAGCACCTGCTGGCCGGGTGCAAGCCGTGCTGCGCCGAGCAGCGCGTCGGCAAGGTCCGCACGCAGGTGGGCGCCATCGGCGTAGCGGGCGGCGATGCGGTTGAAGCCGGCGCGCTCGATCGACTTGAAGCGGCGCGCGTCGAAATCGGGCGTGGTCATGAGTGCAGTCCCGCAAACGCGAGCAGCGCGTCGAGATAATCGTTCCAGCGCGAGAAGCCGTGGTCGCCGCCTGCGAGCACGGTCTGCCGCGCGCCGGCGTATTTCGCGACCGCGTCGCGGTAGTCGAGCACTTCGTCGCCGGTCTCGGCGAGCAGCCAGTAGCGTTCGGGCCGCGTGATCGCGGCGATGTCGAGCGCGCGCAGCTCCTCGATGTGCCGCGCCGTGAAGTCGAAGCGCTCGCCGGTGTAGAGGTTCGTCTGCGGGCCGATCCAGGCTTCGAGCGACAGCGGCGCGACGACGGCCGGGTTCACGAGCGCCGCCGCGAGGTCGTGCTTCTCGGCGAGCCAGGTCGCGTAGAAGCCGCCGAGCGAGCTGCCGACCAGCGTCGGACGAAGCTCCGGCCGTTCGCGGCGGCAGTGCGCGATCTGCGCCTCGACCAGCGCGATCGCCGCGCGCGGCGACACCGGCAGCTGATCGCACCAGAACGCGCGCGCCAATCCTTTCGCCGCCATGTGGCGCTGCAGCGCTTGCGCCTTGATCGACGCCGGAGCGGAGCGGAAGCCGTGCAGGTAGATGATCATCGGAGCCTCTCGGGACGGCCGGAAAGCGACAGTCTAGCCGCCCGGCGCGGCTAGAACTCGCTCCACTCGACGAGCCCCAATTGCCACGTCGCGAGCACCACCAGCCCGAACACGATGCGATACCACGCGAAAGCGACGAAAGTGTGGTTCGAGATGAAGCGGATGAAAGCCTTGACGGCGAACATCGCTGCGAAGAAGGACGCGACGAAGCCGATCGCGAACACCGGCAGGTCGGCCATGTCGAGCAGGTCGCGGTTCTTGTACAGGTCGTAGACGGTCGCCGCGAACATCGTCGGAATCGAGAGGAAGAACGAGAATTCCGCCGCGGCCTTGCGCGACAGCCCGAACACGAGCCCCCCGAGAATCGTCGCCCCGGACCGCGACGTGCCCGGAATCATCGCCGCGGCCTGCGCGAATCCGACTTTCAGCGCATCGGGCCAGCGCATCTCGTCGATCGCGTTGATGCGCGGATGGTATGCGCGGCGCTCGATCCAAAGGATCAGCAGGCCGCCGACGACGAGCGCCGTCGCGACGGTCAGCGGGTTGAACAGCAGGCCCTTGATCGTCGAATGGAACATCAGGCCGAGCACCGCCGCCGGCAGGAAGCCGATGAACAGCAGGCCGATGAAGCGCTGCGCGGCGGGCTCGGTGCCGACGCCGGCCGCGACGCGCACCAGCCGTTCGCGATAGTCCCAGCATACGGCGAGAATCGCGGCGAACTGGATGACGATCTTGAACACCTTGCTCGTCGCGTCGTTGTAGCCGAGCAGGTCGCCGATGATGATCAGGTGGCCGGTGGAGGAGATCGGCAGGAATTCGGTCAGTCCCTCGACAATGCCGAGAATGAGCGCGATAACGAGGAGAGGAAGATCCATGCCGGAGTCCTTGGGCGGGCGAAGGCGGGATTATACGGAGCGGATTGTTGCGGGGCAGCGAAATGATCTATAAACGGGCGCTGTCGATCCGGCACGGCGGGGAACGGGCGTTGCGTTGTCATGCATCTTCATGCATCTCCAGCAATTGCCGGATACCGTGCGGGAGCAGCTCCCCCGACACAAGAAACCCTGCAGAGGATTTCACGATGACCGACCCCCTCCTGTCCCCGTCCCGCGACGACGCAGCGACGAACACCTCCGGGAACACGCGCTTCGAAGCCGTGCTGCACGCGCGGCTGTCGCGTCGCCAACTGCTCGGCGGTGGGCTCGGCGCGGCGGCGCTGACGCTGGCCGAAGCCGGTCTGCCGAACGCTTTCGCTGCGCCCGCCGTCCCGGAGGTCGCCGCTCCCGGCCGCCGCGCCCCGCGGCTCGGTTTCACGCCGGTTGCCAAAAACCTCGGAGATGCCGTCGTGCTGCCCGACGGCTACCGCTGCAGCGTCCTGTTTCGCGTCGGCGACCCGATCGCGGCGAGCGTCGGCGAATACCGGAACAACGGCGACGACGACCCGGCGAGCTTCGCGCTGCGCGCCGGCGACCACCACGACGGCATGCACTACTTCGGGCTTGGCGCGAACGACCGGCATCACAGGAACGAATCGCGGCGCGGGCTGCTGTGCATGAATCACGAAGCGATCACGCCGGAGTACCTGCATCCGCGCGGCCAGACGATCGCCGACGGCGTGCGTACCGACGCCGGCGAAGTGCTGCGCGAGTTCTACGCCCACGGCGTCGCGATCGTCGAGACCGTCGAAGGGGGCGGGAAATGGCGCTACGAGCGCAACTCGCGCTTCAATCGCCGCATCCACACGCTGACCGACATGGCGCTCGCCGGGCCGGCGGCGAAGACGCGCTACATGGTCACGAAATACGCGCGGGACGGCAGCCGCACGCGCGGCACGGTCAACAACTGCGCGAGCGGACACACACCGTGGGGCACGTACCTGACGTGCGAGGAACACTGGGCGAGCTATTTCCGCCGCATCCCCTCGATCGATGACCCGCGCCGCAGCGCGAAGGAGCTCGCCGCGTTCGCGCGCTACGGCGTGCGCGGCAGCGGGCGCGAGCTTTGGGCGACGGTGACGCCGGACACGCCCGACGACCTCTACGGTCGCTGGAATGCGATGAAGCTCGGCGCGTCCGATGACGGCGGCGACGACTATCGCAACGCCGTGAACACGTACGGCTGGGTCGTCGAGATCGACCCGTTCGCGCCGGCCTCGACGCCCAGGAAGCGCACCGCGCTGGGGCGCTTCGCGCACGAAGGGGCGTGGCTCGGGCCGGTGCGAGCCGGCGCGCCGCTCGTGTGGTACATGGGCTGCGATTCGCGCGACGAGTACATCTACAAGTACGTGTCGAACCAGCCGTGGAACCCCGCGGACGCGGACGGGGGGCTCGCCGCGGGAGACAAGTACCTCGACGACGGCCGGCTCTATGTCGCGCGCTTCGACGCCGACGGCAGCGGCCAATGGATCGAGCTGCGCTTTGGCGTCGGCAACGTCACGGCGGCGAACGCCGCGTATCCGTTCGCCGACCAAGCCGACGTCGTCGTCCACGCGCAGCTCGCCGCGGACGCCGCGGGCGCGACGAAGATGGACCGGCCCGAGTGGGCGGCGGTCAATCCGGCGAATGGCGAAGTCTATGTTTCGCTGACGAACGCGAACGCATCGAACCGCCCGCTGGCCGAGCTCGATGCCGCGAATCCGCGCTTCTACAACGACCGGAGGACGACCGGCCAGGACCAGCGGGGCAATCCCAACGGTCATGTCATCCGCTTCGCCGAGGCCGGCGGCGACGCGGGCGCGACGAGCTTCACGTGGGACGTGTTCCTGTTCGGGGCGCGAGCGAGCGCGGACGCGAAGGCGGTGAACATCTCCGGGCTCACCGACGCGAACGACTTCTCGAGCCCCGACGGCCTGTGGTTCAGCCCGGCGACCGGCGTGCTGTGGATCGAGACCGACGACCGCGCTTACACGGATGTCACGAACTGCATGCTGCTTGCCGCAGTGCCGGGAAGTGTCGGCGACGGCGGGCCGCGCACGATCGTCAGCAGCGACGGCGTTTCGAGCAGGGCGGTCAACACGTACGTCGGCGCGCCGCTCGGCGACGAGAAGCTGCGCCGGTTCCTCGTCGGGCCGAAGGAGTGCGAGATCACGGGACTCGCCGAGACGCCGGACGGACGGGCGCTGTTCATCAACATCCAGCACCCGGGCGACGTCACGCAGCCCGATTACGCGACGGCTCGCTTCGGCAGCCACTGGCCGGACGGCGGCCGCTCCCGGCCGCGCTCGGCGACGGTCGTGATCACGCGCGAGGACGGTGGCGAGATCGGCATCTGACGTGGCGACGGGCTCGCTGCGACGAGCCGAGAAGGAGCACGGCGCACGCCGCGTTTTTCGGAGAAGCGCGCCCCGGACGGCGACACGCTACGGGCGCGTCGCCGCTTCCAGCTTCGCGAGCCACCGCAGTGCATCCGCGCCAGAGCGGCCGCACATCTCGTCGGCGGGCCTGAGGCCGGCGCAGCAGGCCGGGCGTTCCGGTCGGCCGAATATCGCGCAACGGTTCGTCGCCGTGAGCTGAACGCAGCGGACTCCCGCCGCCTTGCCGTTCGGCATTCCGGGAATCGGCGACGAGATCGACGGCGCGATGCAGCAAGCGCCGCAGCCTGCCCGGCATTCCATCGCATGCGAGGCGCTGCCGCCCGTTGTCACCGGAGCCGGAGGCGAAGCGGGCGGTGCGATCCTGACTCGGCCCGAGTCTGGCCCGCGCAGTGTCACGCTGGCTGCGCCGCGTCCCGCACGGTGTCCCACCAGCCGAGAATCGCGTCGACGTCGGGCGCGAGCAGCGTCGAGCCGCCGCCGGTGAAGCGCTGCCATTCGTCGAGGAAGCGCTCGCCGACCGCAGTGACGACGGGAACGCCCGACGCGACCGCCATCGCCATCTCGGCGCGCAGGCCCGAGCCGCAGGCCTCCTGCGCGCCGAACTTGTTGATGAACACCAGCGTCGCGCCCTGTTCGAGCGCATTGCGCACCGCCATTGCCGCATGCGCGAGCGCGTCCGGATCGAGCCGGCACGCCTCGGAACCGCTGCCCAGATCCTGCGACAGCGCAAACCGTTCGCCGCCCGACAGGTCTTCGAGCTCCATGCCGCACGGATCCTCGGTCGTCGTCGGAATGTCGTGCTGCAGCACGCCTCCGAGCCGCACGCCCTGCTGCGCCAGCCGCCGCGCGGCTTCGATCAGCACCGGCTCGATGTGGTCGGCGGGCGTGTAGAGGATCGCGGCGATCGGCAGGGCATCGGAGGACATGGCGGACTCGGGCTGGCGGGTTGAGTGTGCGATTCTCTCATCCGGCGCCGCAGCGATGAAGCGGCGGCCGGATTTTTTGTCCAATATCGGATCGCGTTACCGGGACATTGGCGCTCGATTGTGGCCGCGCGCCCCGACGGCATCGCGGGAGTGCGGTTTGCAGGGAATCGCCGACCGTCCCGCCAGACGTCCACAGCCGGCGGGGCGCCACTTCCCAACTCACGCCTGGCAAGGCGCGTTCATGCGGAGTTCAAAAAATGGCGATTCCGACTACGACCAGCTTCAACCTCATCGTTACCGGCGTTTCGACAGGTGCTTTCCGACCCGCAATGTCGCTTTCTGCAAGACTCCCGGCGGCCCTGTGTGCCCCGATCTTCATGGTCCTGCGATCGTCGATCGGCGACCCCGTCCCGGGGAAGACGCCGGACCCCGTCCCGTCCCCTCATCCCGGCCCTTACCCGACCCCTAACCCCCAGCCCTATCCGAACCCGAACCCGAACCCGAACCCGAACCCGAACCCGAACCCGAACCCGAACCCGAACCCGAAC
>Ga0209347_1000773_pt1 | contig 68541 bp, 68 predicted proteins | sample AutmiccommuBRH23_FD_187382 | JGI IMG/M metagenome (GOLD analysis project Ga0209347, IMG submission 187382) | Deep subsurface microbial communities from Mt. Terri, Switzerland - Autotrophic microbial communities BRH/23 (SPAdes) (version 2) | ecosystem: Environmental > Aquatic > Deep subsurface >... | reverse complement strand
AGCCTGCACCGCGTGCCACACCACCGACGTGCACCCGAGCATCCCGGAGACGCCGGCCGTGTGCAACGCCTGCCACGCCGCGGAGACGTTCAACGGACGCGGGACCTGCACCGCGTGTCACGCGGGCACCGCCACGTTCGCCGGTCGGACCGACAACGACATCCACGACGAGACCTTGCCCGACGGTCCTATCAGCGCGACCAGTTGCACGAGTTGCCACGCCGACCGACAGAAACACGCAGGCAGCGTCGCCTGTCTCACCTGTCACAGCACCGCGACCGCCTACCACCACGGCACTGCCTCGAGCCCCGGCTTCCCCGCCTGCACCGATTGCCACGGGCAGAAGCCTCAGCACGGCCCGGGCTTGGACTGCTCCACGTGCCATGAGGGGGCCCAACACCAGGCAGACCCACCCACCCCCTCCGCCGCGAACTGCCTGCGCTGCCATGACTCTGCCACTCGCGGCACCCGCAACTGTTTCGTCTGCCATCGCATACCCGTGTACCACGCTCCCCACGCCGTGGGTGGCTGCTCCTCGTGCCACGGATCCAAACGGGCACTCCACGCCGGGCGACTGCAGTGCGAGGAGTGCCACATCAACAGCGACCGCGGACATCACCTCACCAGCGTGTTCCGCCCGACGTGCACGAACAAGGGTTGCCACGTCACGTACGAGAAACACAGAGGGACCGTCGGGTGTGCGTCGTGTCACGGATCCGGCGCGGCTCACGACCGCACCCCGAGGAACCTTCCGGCAGACACCTGGTCGGTGTGCGACCGCTGCCACACGTTCGCGAAGGCCGCGCTGGCCGCAGGCGTGCCCGCCTGTTCTGAGTGCCACGACACCACCCAGCACGTCGCGGGCTACCGAGTGGAGAGTTGTTCCACGTGCCATGACAAGACGCCTCACGCCAACAAGGTGGACTGCCGCTCGTGTCACACTTCGCTCGGTGAGGGCCACCACAGGACGGGCCGCGTCGCCGCCCGCGCCTGCTCAGAATGTCACATCGGCACGGCCATCCACGCTTCAGGCACGCAGGCGGGAGCCTCCTTCACGTGCGGCACCTGCCATGAGGGGTCTGTGCACGGAGTACTGTCTCGACCCTCGCCCGACTTCTGCGGCACGTGCCACGAAGAGGCCGCCGCCCACGCGGGTGACAACGCGTGCACCGAGTGCCACTGGCCCGCAGCCCACGCCGCGCGCCCGGACGCCGGAGACTACGGAGCCTACGCCCCGATCGCGGTGAACCTACCCTCGGATCCGTCCGACACCGCGGCGCCACAGAAGGAGCCCCGCGAAGGATTCACGGGTACCGGCTTCTATCTGGTGTGGGCGCTCGCCATCGGGATGACCCTCGTCGCGGCCGGGATCGTTCTGCGCAGAAACAGCGACCCGGGGCGGATCGGCTAGGAGCGGGGCCGGGGGCTTCGGTCTTCGACAGCCTCTTAGAAGTCTACGTACTCCCCGTCGTCTTCCGGCCCGCACGAGAGCATGTCGAGCACCGACATGTCCGCCTGTGCTATGCCCACGAACACCACTGAAGGGCCGGTATAGAGGGTCACCCGCGCGCCCACGGGGAGGACGACCGGCTCCCCGTCCACACCCGTGAGCCCGCGCAGATAGGCGCGCTCCATCTCGTGATCCACCCGGGCCGAACGGATGGGGAAGGGCTCGGAGTCCTCTATTTGCACCCGCGGCTCGCGTTCGTTCCCGATATCCATTACGTCTCCATTGCGCCCCGACGCGCAATAAGCGCGGCGGCGGCGCCCGCCCCTATCCCGTTGTCAACGTTAACGACCACCAGTCCCGGGGAGCAACTCTGCAGCATGGAATAGAGGGCTGCCGTGCCGTCGCCGCCCACGCCGTACCCTCCAGACTTTGGCACGCCGATCACGGGTACGTCAACCAACCCCGCGACAAGCGAAGGTAGAGCCCCTTCCATTCCAGCCACCACCACGAACGCCGCCGCGTGTGCGCGCACCATTTCGGTGAGCGGTTCGAGGAGCCGATGGATACCGGCCACACCCACGTCGAAAGCGCGAAGCACTCTGCAACCCATGTGCCCCGCGACGAGCGCGACCTCTTCCGCAACGCCGATATCGGAGGTGCCGGCGGTCAGCACCCCGATGGTGCCCCTCCGCCGAGGCGGTGTGTAGTCGGGCGTCGTGGCCTCGAGGATGCCGGAGGAAGGGTCGTACGAGATCTCGGCCGGCACGTCAGAGAGGGCGCTTCGTAGGGTCTCCTCACGCGCAGAGGTGAGCCGGCTGACCAAGGCGAGGCCTCCCGCAGCCAGGAAGCTGCGAACGATCGCCGCCAGGGCCGTGTCGGACTTCCCCGGCGCGTAGACCACCTCCGGCACACCCTTGCGAGCGGCACGCCCCAAGTCCAGCCGAGCGAAGTGCTCCAGCTGTGCCACCTGCAGCAAGGGGAGAAGTGCGAGCGCGTCGGCCACGGGCAGCGAGCCCGAAGCAACCTCCTCCAGGATCTCCTGAAGGTCGCGCCCTCCGCCCGCCTCGTGGTGCACGCTCATACCGCCGCCGTCCCGGCCGTCGCACCCGTGCCCTCGTCTCTGGGGCGGGTCGGCGACTTCGCTGGTTCGATCCCCCACACGGGTGTGTCGTCGATGCCGAGAGCGGCGGCGGCGTTGCGCCCGAAGATCGCGGACCGGATCGTGTGATCCAGATCCTCGGTGTCCTTCAGGTAGCGCCGCGGTGAAAGGAGGGGATAGTCGCTGCCAAAAAGGATCTTCTCCGGCCCCGCGCTGGTGGCCCCCAAAGAGTACACGTCGCGCCGATAGACGTACGGGACGGCTGAGGTGTCATAGTAGACGTTGCGCAGCACGTTACGGGCCTCGGCGATCAACTCGTAGAAGAACAGTCCGCCCCCCATATGCGAAAGAACCGTCTTGAGGTCAGGATGACGACGGGCGAACTCGTAGCAGGGGCCCGGTGTGGTGCCGTCTTTGCCCGGGTACTCGTGACCCACCGGCTCGTTGGAGTGCAGATTCAAGAACAATCCCCGCTCGGTGAGGTGTGCGGCCACTTCGTCCAAACCTGCCGAAGTGGCGACATCGAAGCCCTGGCCGCCGGGAAACAGCTCTCCGCACCCGGCGAGGCCCGCGTCCAGGCATCTCTGCAACTCCCGCACCGCTCCCGGCGCCTCGGGCGACACGCAGGCCAGACCCACGAACCGACTGGGATGGGCTCGGACCGCCTCCATGACATAGTCGTTGGTTGCGCGACACAGTTCCTGGTCGCGGTAGGCGAAGCCGAAGATCACCGACCTGTCCACGCCGGTGGCATCCATCTCCTCGATCACCTGCTCGTAGGTGACCATGCGCGACTTCGGATCGGTGTACAGATTGCAGAACCAGTCGTCCTTCGTGGTGTAAGCAACGCGGTCTCGGATCACGTCGGGGGCGAACACGTGCACGTGCACATCGATAACCGGACCGCCCGGCCGAGTGGGTTCCGACGGCAGTGGGGCGGTAGAGGTCATGTCTCTCCTCGCAAACCGGCTTTCACGCCGGTGTCGCTGCGCTCTGCAGGATCAGCTCAACGAGCTCGGGGTAGCCGATGCCCGCCTCCCGCGCCTGGGCGGGAAGGTCGGAGAGGTCCGTCATACCGGGCAACGTATTGATCTCGGTGAAATACGGCACGTCACCGTCGCCGACCATGAAGTCCACCCGAGCGTAGCCCCGACAGCCGATCGCTCTGAAGGCGGCCGCGCTGAGCCTTCCCACCTCCGCGGCGACGGCCGACGACAGGCGAGCCGGCAAGATGAACTCGGTCATACCGTCGGTGTACTTGGCCTCGTAATCGTAGAACTCGTTCTTGGGGACCAGTTCCAGGATGGGGAGCGTCTGAAGGCGGTCCGGGCGCTCGAGCACACCCACGGTGATCTCACAACCGGACACATAGGACTCCACGAAGACGCGCCCATACTCAGCTCGGCCCGACTCGAGGCACGAGGCCAACTGCGCCTCGGTGTCGCATTTCACCACTCCGAGGCTCGACCCTTCTTCGACAGGTTTCAACATCACAGGGAGGCCGAGGGTCGTCACGATGCGCCGGGCGGCCGTCTCGGCCGATTCGTGAGCGCCGAACTCCTCGAAGTCGGGCGTCGGGATCCCGCTGTGCCGAACCACCTTCTTCGAGGCCACCTTGTTCATGCCAAGGGCAGAGGCCAGCACTCCCGAGCCGGTGTAGGGAATACCCATGATGTCCAGGAGTCCCTGGATAGTGCCGTCCTCACCGTACCGGCCGTGGACCGCGAGAAAGGCGACTTCCACGCGCTCGTCCACAATGCGCTGAGCCACATCGCGTAGCGCGTCGATCCGAACGACGTCGTACCCGAGTGTCCGCAGAGCGCGAAAGCAGTTCTCGCCGGAGCGGAGGGACACTTCCCGCTCGCCCGACAGGCCTCCCATGAGGACGCCGACTCTCTTGGACTTGAGATCCACGGGTGAACTGTAGCACAGGGGAACGGCGCCCCTGCCGCGGCCCGCGAGGAGCCGGGGTGGGAAGCGCAGAGAGTCTCAAGGCCGGGGGTCCGCTACCCCGGTTCCGGGACTACCGCGCCACAGAGACCCTGGCCCCCACGGCCGCGGGGAGGGAGGGAGAGCGCCACGCAGTCCGAGCCGCCGTCGTAGCCTCGGCGCTCGCCACCAACTCGTCGGCGGTGCGTCCGTCGCGAGGGAAGACGGCGTAGCCGACGAAGGTGTCGATCTTCCGGCCTTCTACCAGCCGCCGATTCGAACTCTTCGACACGAGAGCCGCCAACTCGGCGGCGGCCAGTGAGTTACACGTGGGCACCGCCAGAGCCAGGAGATCCTCGCTGAGTCGGAACGCCTCGATCCGCTCGCCCGCCTCTCTACTGGCGCGCCGCGAAACGGCGATCAGTGCCCGCTCGGCTGAGTCCCGGCCATAATAGGCCACGAGTTCTTGAAATCTGTGCACGCGCACGGTGAGGACCGCGAAACAGCCTCCGCTTGTGACGGAGGCGCCTTCATCCCGCACGAACTCACGGAAGCAGGCAGAGGTGCGTAGTCCCGAAGCCGGATCCACCAAGGCCTCCACATGCGTTCGTGCCCGGTCCTCGAACCCTCGGATCGCCACGGACGCGAGGAGACCAAGCACCCACGCGGTCACGAGAAGCGCAAGCAGCCAGGTGGGGCGTCCCCACAGGACGAGAGGCACAGTGAGCGCCACATCGAATAGACTGAGCAGATACCCGAGTCCGGGGTCGTCTCGGAATACGACCGTGAGCCGCAACGCCCAGAGTCCGTATACCACGAGGATCAGTGAGTAGAGGCCAGAAAGAAGGCCCACCCGCAAACCAAATGCGGACGGGCCTAGAGCGGCGAGGATTCCGAGGAGCGGTAACCGGTACCGAGCCTTGAGGTGCTCTCGTGAGCGGAGACTGCCGGTTGTCGTGGTGGCATCCATGTGATTCTGATTGCACTATAAGATATATGAAACGCCATTGCAAGAGAAATTGCTAAATCCTAAAAATGAAATACAGTGGCCGAAGGGCAGCTTTCGCGGCACGCCGCGCCGCTCGCCGGTACACGCTCCAGCACCGCCATCCTGCGGCTACACATCCTCGTGCACTCAACGATGAAACATCTCGTCCTTCCCGCCCGTATCGAAGCACAGAGGACACCTACAGACGGGCTGAACACGTGGAAGCGATACTCTCGAGAGACATCCGAGGCGGCGTGAAGACGCGAGAATCCGACGAGGACCTGGCGTTCTCCGCCCAACAAGGCGACGTGCGCGCCTACGGCAAACTGGTGGAGCGCTACCAGCGGCTGGTGTTCCGCATCATCTGGTCACGGAGTGGAGCAGGCCAGCAGGACGTGGAGGACCTGGCTCAGGAGACCTTCATGAAGGCGTGGGAACGCCTCGAGACATACGATCCCTCTCGACCGTTCAAGGCCTGGATCGCCCGCATCGCCGGTAACACGACGATCGACCGGCATAGGTCAGCTTCGAGACTGCCGCTGATGTCCGATCTGGAAGACGTGGGCTCGGTGATCGCCTCCAGCGACCCCGATCCCGCCGCGGCGGTCATCGACGGCGAGAACCGACGCATGCTGCTCGCACGATTGAAAGAGCTCCCGGAGCACTACCGCACAGTCGTGGTGCTCCGGTTCGTCGAAGACCTGAGCTACGACGAGATCGCGGAGATGCTCGATCTGCCTCTGGGCTCTGTGAAGACCCGGATATTCAGGGGGAGAGAGCTCCTCAAACAAAGACTCGACCCGGCCCTCTCCGAAGGAGGCGATTGACGTATGGAAGCCTTCGGCCACGACACACCGCCGGTTGGCGCCGACGATCATCGAGACCGTCGCTGCGTGCCCGATGAAGACCTGTTCTTCTACTCGGAAGGGCTTCTCGATGCCGAGGCGACCCGAGTGGTCTCCTCCCATCTTCGTGCCTGTGAGAGTTGCTCCCTCCGCTACCTGGAGGAAGTGGAGCTCACGGTCGCCCTCAAGGAGTTGCCCATGCCCGAGCCGGCTGCAGGGTGGGCCGGAGCGGTGGTCCGCGGCATCCGCACGCGCCGGGAAGAGTCCTCCTGGTGGTGGATAGTGGCCTTTGGACTCCTGATCGCGTCGGGCGCTCAGTGGTTGATCGCCGCCGACCTGTCACCAAGCGGCGCCGTAGGCATCATGGTGGGCTGGTCGCTGAGGAGCGCGAGTGGTCTCCTGGCCCTCGTGGCGAGCCTCGGTGATCTCGACACGTGGGAGAGGGCGGCCCGCACGGCTGTTGGAGTGATGGAGGCGGCGGGGTCGTCCACCTCATGGTCGGTCGCCTCGCTGGCGGCGGCGGCCATGGTGGCTTTGGCCGCGAATGCCCTCTTATGGTCGGCAGCCAGACGATTCCTGATGGTGCGCGGATAGAGACAGAGCGCGGTGCGAAAGTCGACGATGCGAACGATTGATGGATCGCCGTGAGGCGACCGTCGCTACGGATGGAGGATACGATGACCAGGGCCGACGGGTTTGCGAAGATGACGCGTGTACGACGGGCGCGACCGGCCCGGCCGCCCGTCTCGCCGACGAGACCATCTCCCGGCACGCGGTGCCGGATGACGGGGCTTTCACTGGGTCTCCTAGCGCTGGTGGCGGCGATGATTGTGAGCCTCGCGGCTCCTCCGGCGGCCGCAGCCGCGGCTACCCAGTTCCGCTTGAGTGGCGACCTGCACGTTGGGGCCGATCAGACTCTCGACAGCGCCGTGACCCTGAACGGCGATATAACCGTGGAAGGCGTGGTGCTGAGCAGCGCGTTCACCGCAAACGGTGACATCCACGTGCTCGCGGGCGGACGCGTCGAGGGTGAGGCCGTGAGTCTCACGGGACGCGTTCTCGTGGATGAAGGCGGCACGGTGCTCGGCGAGACGGTGGAGTTCGGAGGAGACGGAATCCAGGTGGGCGGTGACGGACCCACGGTGGTCGCCCGCAACGTGGGAGCAGACGCCGGCTCCGGAGTGAGTTGGTTCTTCTTCGTACTCGGCTCCATGGGCTTGGGGCTGCTGCTCGTGCTGATCGCAAGCGGAGGTCTCAAGTCCGTGGGGCGGGAACTGACGGCCAGGACGGGACGCAGCGCCCTCGTAGGACTGCTCTCCCTCATGGGCATTCCGGTCCTTTTCGTGATCCTGCTCATCTCGGTGGTAGGAATTCCGGTGGCACTGCTGCTTATTCCCTTGGTGCCGCTGACCGCGATGTTCGGCATCTACGCGCTCGCTCTCGTCGCCGGGCAGCGTCTGCTGGAAATGGCCGGGCGCGATCACGCCGGAGATGTATGGGCGATGCTCGCCGGGGTTGCACTACTGGGAGTCGCCACGCTCATCCCGGTTCTGGGCGTGCTCATCTGGGTGCTGGCCGGCTTCATCGGCTTCGGCGCGACACTCGCCCGTCTATGGGACCACTACCAAGACCGCCGCGCCTTGCGGGCGGCCGGCCGCCACGTCGCTGCACAACCGGCCCCGCCCGCACAACCGACCCCGCCCGAACACACCGCATTCGCGTCCGCCGCGCCGGTGCCTCCGCCGCCCGCCGCACCCGCGGCGCCGGTCGTGACGCCGGTCGTGGCGCCCGCCGACCTACCGGACGAAAAGCCCGCGAACCAACCTGCCACCGATACACCGCCGGCCGAAGACGGCCCGCAAGAGACCGATCCGGCGCCTGCGGCCGGCGAGGGCCCGCGCTTCCACATCTGAGCGAGCCAAGGCGGGGGTCCGGGGGCAACGAGCCCGGATCCCCTCGGGCTCGGACGTGGCGAGGACATGTGGCGTGGGAATCACGCCCCGGGGCTCGCCCTGATTCACGTTAGCAGGCGCAGGAGCATCATGGCTACGACTCCCACGACGACCGTGAGTATCAGACTGCGCGTCTTCAGGGCCACGGCCACCGTGGGCATCGAGACCAGGAGCGTCAGGTTGCCGAGCGAGAGGTCCAGCGGCCCCGCCGGGGCAAGCACGAGAGGCGCCACGAAGGCCGCCAACACGGCGACCGGGATGAACTCCAAGAAGCGCAGGACACGGGGCGGCAGACTCCGCTGGGCCAGGAGCACGAGCGGCAGCACACGCGGCACATAGGTGACCGCGCCCATCGCGAGAAAGACGGCGAACAATCCAAGACCCCCACCACCGGTCATGGACGCTCCCCCCAAACCAATCCGAAGACGCTGGCAACCACCGTGGCAGCCACGACTCCCACGGTGCCGACTCCGAGCAGGTGCAGCCCGAGCGAGACAGTCCCGGCCATGGCCGCCACAAAGGCCTCGGTGCGACCGCGAAGTTGCAGTGCAAGGAGCCCCAGGAACATCGCGACCAGTGCATAGTCGAAACCGAAACGCAGCGGGTCTCCCACGAGAGCGCCCGCCAGCGCCCCGGCCGCCGAACCCGCCAGCCAGGAAAGCTGAGCCGTGCCGTTCAGACCGGCCATAAAGGCGAAACCCAACCGCTCCTGCGGGCCCACGGCGCGGGCGGCCATCACGAAGCTCTCGTCCGTAATCTCCGCCGCCAACCACGCCAAGCGGCCGGCGCTCATCCGTTCGAGTCGGGGAGACAGAGCCGACGAGTAGAGAAGATGGCGAAGATTGACCAGGAAGGTGGTCGCGACCAGTGAAGCAGGGGACGCCCCTTGTGAGATGAGGGCGACCGCGATGAACTGGGCGGAGCCCGCATAGACCACGACAGACATCGAGACGATCGCCCACACCGGCAGTCCGGCCGTCGTCCCGAGCACCCCGTACGCGAAGCCGATCGGTAGATAGCCGAGCACTACGGGCAACGCGGCGCGCGCGCCCGCCCGAACGCCGTGCGAGCTCACCGTCTGGTGGGGGCGCCCGAAGCCACGCCTGCCGGACGATGCTTCCCCCACCGAAGGACCGAGAAGGCATGCGGGCACGTACGTCGAATCCCGGGATAGTGCGGTAGGGAGCCGCCTGTCCACTTGACTGCAATCCGGGGAGTCGGGTATGAAGTCTCCACCGGGGTAAACCATGCAGCGCCGCGCGAGGAGACCGGATGGGGTCTGAACGGGGGGAACACGGCTACACGTGGGCGAGCCACGGCGCCGGCGCCACTCAACGACTCGTACGTGCACCCGTACCAGCCATCGCACTGATAGTCGCCATCGTGATATTCCTGCTCTTCGGCGGCCATCAACCCTCCTACTACCTCTTCTTCCTTCCAGTGGCCCTCGCCGGCGTCGGACTTGGCGCGCGCCGAGGCCTGATTGCCGCCGCCGCGTCGATCTTGGTAGTGGCGGCCTACGCCGCTGCAACCGGAAGAGCTTACCTCACCGGCGACGCCGTGATACCTCTTGAAGCCGTTGGGTCCGCCGTGCTGTGGGCCGCTCTCCTGACGCTCACGGGTTACACGATCGGCCTCATCTCCGAACGGGGGGGCAGCCGCGCTGTGGGCCGTGACTTTGGGGCGGAGATCATGAGCGCCGTGGAGAGAGAGCATCTGCGAATCGGATTCGACCTGCACGACACTCTGGCACAAAACGCGGCCTCCTCTCTCATGGAAGCCGAGATCCTCACCTCGATGCTCTCAGACGCAGAGCCGCAGGTGCGCCAACAAGCTCAACGGCTCCGCGACAGCGTAGACAATTCCATAGACCAGATACGGACGATGATCGCGCACCTACGGCCGCCGTCCCTGGCTCGCGGGGGATTTCCCGACACGCTCCATGCGCTGGTGGACGGTTTCGCCAAGCGCACTGGGATCAAGGTGGAGTACTCCTTGGAGGGCGCACTCGACAGGCACTCCGATTCTATGCGCATCTGTGTCTACCGCGTCGTTCAGGAAGCGCTCTCCAACTGCGAGCGCCACGCCTCGGCGTCCCGAGTCTTCGTGAGCCTGCGCTACACGCGCAACGTGGTGTTCCTCTTGATAGCCGACGACGGCGTAGGGTTCAACCTCAGCGACCACGAGGGGGAAGACCCCCTCGGCCACTACGGCCTCCAGTCGATGCGTGAGCGTGTAAGCCTGCTCGGGGGCGTGCTCGAGATAGAGACGAGCCCCAGTCGCGGCACCGGCATACGGGCCCAGATCCCAGCCCTGTGAATCCCGACTGATGACCCCGATCACGGTCCTCATAGCCGACGACCACGAGCTGGTACGCTCGGGAATCAGACGCGCGCTCGAACAGAGCGATGCGCTGGAGGTGGTCGCCGAAGCCGCTACCGGCGCGGAAGTGCTCGAAATCCTCGCACGGCGAACCGTGGACGTTCTCCTGCTCGACGTACGGATGCCCGTCCTCGACGGCTTGCGTTGTCTCGATTCCGTCGTCCGAATCTATCCCTCGCTGCCCGTACTCATGCTGAGCGTCGACGAAGATCCGACCACGGCGCAGGATGCACTCGCGCGAGGGGCCTCGGGATACGTGAAGAAGACCATCCACCCAGAGGATCTCGCGGCCACCGTCCGAGCCCTTGCTGAGGGCACGGTGGTTACCCGAGGCGGCCACGAAGGCACCGAGCCCAGGCCCCCACTGTGCGGCCTCACCGAGCGGGAGATCGACGTGCTCCGTCTCCTCGCCGGCGGCTTGGACAACCGCGCCATCGCCGGCGAACTCTTCGTGACGGTGAAGACGGTCAAGTACCACCTCACCAACATCTTCGCGAAACTCGGGGTCTCAAACCGTACCGAAGCCGCCGGTTTTGCCATCCGCCACGGCATAGAGCCCTGAAGAAGGCTCACCCCTTCTCCAGCCGGATCTCCGCCCGCCCGGGAACCGCTCGAGATTCCGCCCGCCTGGACCATGGTCCAGTACACGACTGGACCATGGTCCCACCCTCACACTAGACCGTCGCCGCGGTCGGCGGCGCCCTCCCTCTTGTAGCGTGTTCTCACGTGGGGAGGAGAGAGGAGATCTGGGATGGCCGCTTGCATACGAATCGTGGTTGCCGACGATCATGATTCGTTCCGCGAAAGCCTGGTCCACCTCCTCTCGCTCGACCAGGAGATCGAGGTGGTGGGGGAAGCGACGAGCGGAGACCAGGCGCACCGGCTGGTGGTCGATCTGCGACCGGACGTCGCGATTCTGGATCTGAAGATGCCGGGCGCGACGGGCATACAAGCCGCACGCCTCATCAAGGAAGACGTGCCTCAGGTGAAGGTGATCGTGCTCTCCGTCTTCAGCCAGAGCCACCACATCCGCGAAAGTCTGGAGGCGGGTGCCGACCGGTACCTCACAAAGGGCATCTCCCGGGAGGAGCTCCTCGCGGCGGTCAAAGCGGTGGCGGCACATCGGACGACGGCAGACCGTAACGGCCGGCCGAGAGCGGCTTCGGGGATCTTCCGCAGCAGCGAATAGTCCAAAGGTCGAGCGGGGTGCGCGCGGAAGGCGCGCGACGGGCTCCGTAGGACCGGCACAGTCGACACCACGACCGCCGGGCGGGGACGCGTTCCCCCCGGTGAAGGGAAACGACGAGAGAGACGGGGGGAGGTGAATCAAATGCTCAAACTGTACACGTGGGTCCAATCGTACTTCAAGTCCGAAGAGGGCGCGGCGATGGTGGAGTACGGGATCCTGGTGGCCGGCATCGCTGTGGTGGTAATGGTGCTGGTCTTCACCCTGGGCACACAGATCAACACGTTCTTCCAAAACGTGGTCACTCAACTCGGCGGCTAACAGGCCCCACCGACCGCGAGAGTCCGGGGACTCGACCCACATGACCCTCGGACTCCCGCGGCCTCCCTTCCCGCCGAGGCTACCGTCGGGCCCTTGTCCGAAAGACACCGGGGAGCACACCATGAGGCCTTCGAGACGTATCGGCAAACTCAGTGGGAGGCATTCGGAACAAAGCGGGGCCGCCATGGTCGAGTTCGCCCTGGTCCTCCCCGTCCTCCTCGCGTTGCTCCTCGGCATCATCGATTTCGGCCTCTATTTCTACAACGACCTCCAACTGACTCACGCGGCCCGCGATGCGGCCCGCTACGCATCGGTGAACGACGAGGCCGGGGCGAACGCCGCCATAGACTCGGCGACGCTGGTCTCGACCGCGTTGGACACTCGGGCCGTGGATCTTGGTTCGTCGGGGAACGACGCGAAGGTCGAGCTAACCGCGACATACAACGCCATCACACCGCTGCCGGGACTGGTAGGCATCGGTGACGAGCTTCCCATAAACGCAACCGCCATCATGCGAAGGGAGTGAATGAGCGGTGGCCCGCGACGAAACAGGCGCAATCGCGATCCTCGTTGCGATCCTGATGGTGGTGCTCCTCGGTCTCGCGGCGCTCGTCATCGACGCCGGCGGCCTTTACGACCACGATCGAGAGCTCCAAACCGCAGCCGATGCAGGGGCGTTGGCCGGGGCCCAAGAGATCATTCGCACGAACGGGGCCGGCGGCGTCGCCGCGCCCAAGGCCGACGAATACGTCGACAAGAACGTCGGGGTCTCGAGCGTAGATGAGGCTCATCTGACCGTTGGTATCGACACCAACGACACGACGTTCGTGGAGGTGACCCTGCGTGAGGAGGACATCCCCCTGTTCTTTGCCCGTGCCCTTGGCCACGACACGGGTGCGGTGAACGCACACGCACGGGCCGAGACCAAGTACCTCACGGGGGTGGACAGCGCGTTCCCCGTTGCCCTCATGTACGCGAACCCGCATCACTGGCGCTTCGTGTTCAAGACCGGGGGGGTAGAGCAGGCCAGATTCGATCTCTACGACTCGGCAGGAGGAGGCGGCATCGAACAGGGAGACGGCGTCTTCGACGAGGTCAGAGATCGCTCTCCGAACCCCTGGGCTCCCGCCGCGGGCACCTACGACGTGTATCTCTACGCGATGGACAAGGACAACACGGACGCTTTGGAGTTGGGCGGCCCGATCGGACGGTACTACGTGCCCTTCCCAGAAGCCAGGCTGCAACGGGTGGGTATGGAGCGGATCGACACCAACAGCGTGAGGGTGTACGCGGAGATCAGCGGCGAGGACACGGCTGCGGAGGCCAGGTTCGGCTCGGACAAGTACACGGCAATGACCATGATCGCCGCCGGCCGCTACCAGGCAACGCTCTATCCTTCGCCCAAGACCGGCATCGACGGCTGGGGCACAACTGATCTCTCGATCCAGGTGCAGCAACCGGCGGACGCCGAGAAGAAGGGTGGCGGACAACCCAAGTGGGATGAGTTCAGCTCGGTAGCTCGCTACGTCAGTTTTAACCCCGATGTTCCCATCCTGAGCGTGATGATGACGCCCACATACGACGGGTACTCCGCTCTTCCGGGAGCGCCGGCCGAACCCGCGGCTCGAATCGAGGTGCGCATTCTGAAGATGGGCGAGGAATACGTCCTGAAACTCTCCGCAAAGGACGGCGCCAATTACCTCGCCGGCAACTGGCGGTGGGCCGACATCTGGGCCGGCTACTCGCTGAAACAAGAGATCGAGGGCACCGCCGACGACGAGCCGTTCACGGGTCTACTCACGACGGAGAAGAAGGACTCGGGAGAGATCGGGAAGGGGCTCTACATAGGGGGTCCGCTCTGGCCGGAGACCGGCAACAAGGAAGGGGCCGTCAAGCCGGAGGTGATGAACAAGCTGGTTGGTCGGGTGTTCACCGTCCCGATCGTGGACTACGCACCGAACCTCACCGGAGGCAGCGAACACTACACGATCGCGGGGTTCGCCGGTTTCTGGATAACCGGATACTCGAGCAAGGGGGACGACAAGGGGGAACTCCGGGGTAGATTCGACCGCTGGCTTGACACGGGCACGTGGCAAGACACCCCTCCCGGCCCCCTGTACGTCGAGACCGCGGTTCTGACCGAATAGGCGGGGGACGCCTGCCGATGATGACGACCTTCGAGAGAGAGGAGCGCACGTGGCTCGCCGGACGGTAGCGATCTTGGTGGCGGTGGTACTGGCTCTAGCCGCGGCCGGGCTGGTGTGGTGGTACGCGTCATCAGTGCGCGACGAGGCCGAGAAGGCGGAGGTCACGATCAGTGTGCTCGTGGCAGTGGAGGATATCCCCGCCCGCACCACCGGCGAGGCCGTGGTGGAGAAGCGTCTCGTCGAGGGCGCCGAGGTGCCCGAACGCCTGGTCGCGCCGGGTGCACTCACCTCCGAAGCCGGGCTGCAAGGGTACGTGTTCACGGTGCCCGTTTCGAAAGGGCAACAGATCGTGAGCACCCAGCTCGGCGCGCCTGAGGCGGAGAGTCTCTCCTTCCGTATCAAGAAGGGAATGCGGGCCGTCTCCCTTCCCCTGGACCGCGTGAGGGGCGTGGGGGGCGTCCTCACGGCGGGGGATCGGGTCGATGTGATCGCCACCTTCGATTTCGACGATCTGAATCAGGCGCTCGTGGGGCTGAGCCGCATCCTCTCGCCGGAGGAGGCCACGGCCCTGCTCGATGAAGGCTTCGACCCCGAAACGGGGCGTGCCACCATCACCCGCACACTGCTCCAACAAGTAGAGATCATGGCGATCGACACCCTTGGCCCGTCTCCCACCGGACCCTTGGGTTTGGGCGAAGGCGACGCGGCCGACGCCCCGGCGGAGCCCGTGGCGATCCTCATGGTGTCGCCAGCCGACGCAGAGCGCATCGTGTACGCCCAGGAGGAGGGGCGGGTGTGGCTGACGCTGGTTCCCAGTGAAGACACCCAGGCCGCGGTGACCTCGGGGCGCGCGATCGTGAACGTGTACGCGCGATGAACGCTTCCCCCGAGCCCGTCCGGGTGATCCTCGCCCTCGCCCAAGACTATGTGCGCGAGAGCTTCACCCAGGCCCTCGCCACGTACGGCGGAGGCACGGTGACGCACTCACTCACCGACTCGACCACCGCGCTCGAACGGGTGGTGGAGGATCGACCTCACGTGGTGATCGTAAGCGCCGACCTTTTGCCCCTCGACGGGTACGCCATGGTGCAGGAGATCAACGCCCGCGCGCCCGGAGTGAGCACCCTGCTTGTCGCCGTCGATCCTACCCCGGCCGACTACCGCCGGGCCCTCCGCGCGGGCGCCCGCGACATGCTGCAACTCCCGGTGGAGAAGAAGGAACTCTTCGCCGCCCTCGACGCCGCGGCTCAGGTGTCGGGCGCCAAGCGCAGCGCACTCGAAGATCTGACGGCCCGGGCGAACGAGGATCAGGGCCAGAAGATCGCCCGCCGCGTCGTCGTCTTCAGCACCAAAGGAGGCACCGGCAAGACTTTCATCGCGACCAACCTCGCCGGAGGACTGGCCGCTTCCGGCAAGCGGGTGGCCCTGGTGGATCTCGACCTGCAGTTCGGCGATGTGGCCATAGCACTCGGCATGGTGCCCAAACGCACCATCTACGACCTCATCCAGACGTACCCTGAGGTCGATCTGACTTTGCTGAGTGACTTCATGCTGACTCATACGGCCACGGGAATGCACGTGTTGCCGGCCCCTCTCTACCCGGAGGAGGGGGACAAGATCATGGCGGAAGATATCCGGAGCGTACTCGAAGCCGCCCAGCAAGGTTACGACTTCGTGGTGGTCGACACACCGCCCTTCTTCGAGGAGCGAGTGCTGACCGCCCTGGAGTGGGCCGAAGACATCCTGCTGGTGGGAAGTCTCGACGTGGCCACACTCAAGAGTCTGAAGCTGACCCTCTCCAGCATGGACCTCATGGCCCTTTCAGAGGAGAAGATCCGCGTGGTCATGAACCGCGCCGACTCGAAAGTGGGCCTGGACTTGGCAGCCGCCGACCGCCACCTGGGCCGTGCGACGCGCTATGCGATCCCCAGTTCGGTAGACGTACCCCGTGCTCTCAATGCCGGCGAGGTGATCAGTGTGCAGAACCCCGGAGCACGCGTCTCGCGCGAACTGGCACGCATCACCGCCGACTACGCGGGCGGGACGAACGGCACCAAACGTAGTCGGTTCGGACGAGAGAAGAATTCCAGCGGCTAGAGCCGGGAGTCGGCGACCCCGGCAGGAGGGCCTTGATGTGAACGAGCGAGATACGGGCGAGCCCACCATCCGGACACGGCGACCACCGTCCGCCGGCGAGCCCAAGGACTCCCTGATCTTCCGCGAACTCCTGGGGGCACGGACAACCGAGGCACCGCGGCTGGCGAACGCCGTCCCCGCGGGGCTGCGGGCGATGAGCCTCGATCTGTCAGCCGAACGGGCGCTCCACGGGTTGCTCGTCCCCGGGGACAGAGTGGATGTGGTCGCCTCGGTAAGCGATTACAACGGAGCGGCTTCCGATAATCGCGAGAAGACCCCAACACGGCTCGCGTACACGATCCTCCAGAGTCTAGAGGTGCTTCAGGTCTCGAAGGGAGTGGAAGATCGCGTGAAACTGACGCTCGTCGCCACACCGGCGGAGGCGGAGCGCCTGGTTGCCGCCGCGGAGAACGGAGCAATCTGGCTGACCTTGGTGCCCCCAGGCGACCCAGTGAAGACTCGGGGCGGCGAGCCGCCCGCCGTGAGCGACCAGGAGAAATCGCCATGAGCCTGAGTGACAGGATCAACGCGCGCTCAACAGATGACGCACACGTAGGCCCGCTGCCCCGAGAGGCCCTTGGAGTCCCAGAGCCTCAGACCCGGAGCGACGCCGCCTACGATCGGCAGGAAGAGCTCAAGACGCGCATCCACGGAGCGGTGATCAACGAGCTCGGGAGCCAACTCTACCGCACGGACCTCCCGGATCAGGAGTTGCGCCAGCGAGTAGCACGAAAGATCGAGGAGAGTCTCGCAGCGGAGCGAGTGCCCCTCACACGCGCCGAGCGCCAAGCCATCGTGGACGAACTCCTGGCCGAGGTGCTCGGCTACGGTCCCATCGAGGAGTTCTTGAACGATCCAGGTGTCACCGAGGTGATGGTCAACGGCTATCGGAACGTCTACGTGGAGCGCGGGGGCAAGATCTCGAAGACCGACAAGCGCTTCCGCGACGACGGTCATCTGCGCCGCATCATCCAGAAGATCGTAGGCCAGGTGGGCCGGCGGGTTGATGAGACGTCTCCCTACGTGGACGCACGCCTGCCCGACGGCTCTCGGGTAAACGTGATCCTGCCGCCCCTGTCGGTGCGCGGACCCAGCCTCACCATCCGCAAGTTCTCCACCGACCCACTCACCACGCGGGACCTCATCGAACTCGAGACCATGAGCGAAGAGGCCAGCGAGTTCATCAAGGCCTGCGTGCGGGGCCGACTGAACGTCCTGGTGAGTGGAGGCACCGGCGTGGGCAAGACCACCACGCTGAACGTGCTCTCGAGCTACGTGCCTGTGGGCGAGCGCGTGGTCACCATCGAGGACGCGGCGGAACTCAAACTCAGCCACGAGCACATCGTCAGCCTGGAATACAGGCCGCCTAATCTCGAAGGCAAAGGCGAGGTGACCATACGCGACCTGGTGCGAAATGCGCTGCGCATGCGACCGGACCGCATCATCGTGGGCGAGATCCGGGGCGGCGAAGCGCTCGACATGCTGCAGGCCATGAACACGGGGCACGACGGCTCGCTCTCGACCGTGCATGCCAACTCCCCACGCGACGCCCTGGCGCGGGTGGAGACGATGGTCCTCATGGCCGGGCTCGACCTACCGGTCCGCGCCATCCGCGAGCAGGTCTCCCGGGCACTCAACCTGATCGTGCATCAGTCGCGACTGAGCGACGGCAGTCGCCGTGTCACCCACATCACCGAGATCCAAGGGATGGAGGGCGATGTGATCACACTCCAGAATCTCTTCGTGTTCGACTATGCCGCCGGCGTGGACGAAGACGGGCGCCACCTGGGGCGACTCAAAGGGACCGGCATCCGGCCGTCGTTCCTCCGGCGCCTTGCCGACGCCGGGATTATGGTTCCTGGCGGTGTGTTCCAACTGGAGACATACGATGTTTCGCGCTCCTGACATGCGCCCGGCCGCCGGAGCGGATGGCAAGCGTCCGCGGCGCTCGGGGATCCGCTGGGCGTTCTTAGCCCTGCTCACCGTGGCCCTTCTTCTCGCGCTGGTTTCGATCGCGGGAGCGGAGGAGCCGTTGGTGGTCAACGTCACCGCTGTCGACATGGAGTCCTTTCCTATAGCCACGGCGGTGGTACAGATAGGAGGTGCGGCCGCCTTCGAAGCCGAGGCCCTGACTCCGGAGGCATTCACCGTCTCGGTGGACGGGGCGGCAATCACCGGCGCCCAGGCCCGGGCGACGGCCTCCTCGCCCGTGCCGACCGTGACACTCTTGCTCATAGACGATTCCGGGAGCATGAAGGGGGAGGCCGTCGGTGCGGCTAAGGCTGCGGCCCGTCGTTACATCGAGACCATGCGCCCAGTCGACACCGTCGCCGTGTTCGCCTTCAACGAGGAAACTCGGATCCTGCACGACTTTTCGACCGACCAAGCCTCGTTGGCGGGCTCTCTCGACGCCCTTTCGCCCACAAAGGAAACGGCGCTGTACGACGCGGTGACGCGCGGGCTCACGGCGCTCGAAGCCGTCACGGGCGTCAGCTCCCGCTACCTCGTGCTCCTCTCCGACGGTGGGGATACAGCAAGCAGGATAACCCTCGAGGGGACTCTCGCCCGAGTGCGCGCCAGTGGTATCCAGTTGTATGCGGTCGGCTTGAAGACCAAGGAGTTCGACGCCTCGCCGCTCGCCCAGTTCGCGGAGGTCTCCGGCGGACGCTACCTGGAGACACCCGATCCCACTGCTCTCTCGGCACTCTACGCCAGCCTGGCCAAGGAAATACAGAACCAGTACGTGATCGACGTTCACCTCCCGGCCCCATCGGCCGGCACGGGAGCGGGTACCCTGGAGGTGGTCGTGACGGCGGGTGGCGCCACAGCACGTGGAGAACGTGGCTTCTTCTACCCCCCGGCTGCCCAGACCCTGACTCAGACCGCGACCCCCACAGAGAGCTCGTCCGAGACCCCAGCCGCGGAAGCAGCGGCCTTGCCGGCGCTCTCAGTGGCCCCCGGCCCCACCCTGGTGGGACGCCTCGTCGACTGGAAGGGCGGCGACTACACGGTAGCCCTGCTCGTGGCCATGCTGCTCTTCGCCGCCCTCTGGCTCCTCCAGCGGACTCTGTTCCCCCGGCGTGACGTGCTGACCGAGTACGCGGACATCCTGGAGAACCGCCGGAATCTCGGCCCTACCCCCACGGGAGAGGAGAAGAGTCGAGGTGTATCGAATGCGGTCGATCGGGTTCTGCGGGCGCGCGGGTATCACGGCCCGCTGCAGACACGCATCGAAGACGCCGGCTGGCGCCTCCGCTCCTCGGAGTTCGTACTGCTGCAGCTGGGCGCGATCGTGGTCTGCGCTCTCGTCCTCGGCGCAGTGGGCGCGCCAACCTGGGTAGCGATCGGCGTCCTCGCGCTTGCCGTGCTCGGGCCTCTCGTTTATTTGGACATGCGTGCGCGGCGCCGACGGGCCACCTTCGAGGGTCAAGTGCCCGACACTCTCGTCACCATGGCCAACGCCCTGCGAGCGGGCCAAGGCTTCGAGCAGGCCCTCCAGGTGGTGTCCGAGGAAGGGCCCAACCCGACGGCGCACGAGTTCCGCAGACTGCTCGCGCAACAGAGACTCGGTGTCCCGCCTCAAGAAACGCTGCGCACGCTGGCAGACCGCATGGGGTCGGAGGCCTTCGATTGGGTGGTCTTGGCAACGACCATCCAGCGAGAGGTGGGCGGCAACCTGGCTGAGATCTACGACAACATCGCCGAGACGCTACGTCAGCGGGAGACCCTGAAGGGCGAGATTCGCACGCTGACCGCGGAGGGGCGCTTGAGCGCCCTGATACTCGTGCTGCTCCCCTTCGTGGTCGCGGCAGGAGCGTCTATCACCAACCCGCCCTACGCCGCGCTGTTGTACGCCACCAGACCCGGGCTCTTCATGGTGGGAGGTTCGATCATCGGCATGATCGTGGGCATCTTTTGGCTGCGGCGGATCATCCGCTTCGACGTGTAGGAGGCGAGGACGATGATCGTCTACCCGGCAATCTTCGCACTGGTTCTCGGAGCACTGCTGCTGCTGGTCTACGGCGTACGCAGCGGGAGCCACGCCCAGAAGGTCCAAGCTTCCCTCGACCGCCTCGAGACATACGATGCCCGTTCGTTCCGGGAGGTGGAACTCTCCACTCCTCTCGGTGAGCGGCTACTCGGGCCCGCGATCTCTCGTTTGGCCACAGTGGGCGGGCTCATCACCCCCACGGGCAGGATTGGCCGGCTTCAGACGCGGGTGGAGCAGGCCGGCAGACCGTGGAACCTGGATCTCAGCGGCCTCCTGGCCGTGAAGGTGCTCGCGCTCTTCGGTGTGCTCCTCGCGGTGGTGGTGACCGCCGCGGTCGGCGGCCTCCCGGTGGGTTGGGTCGCCCCCGTGGCCATCGTTGCCGCCATCGTGGCCTACTACATACCGGACCTCCTGCTCGTATCCTGGGTACGTGAGAGGAAGCGGCGTATTTCCCGCTCGCTCCCCGATTTCCTTGATCTCCTCACGGTGACCGTCGAGGCCGGACTCGGTCTCGAATCCGCAATAGCCCGCATCGCGAGCCGCGTGCGAGGCCCCTTGGGAGAGGAACTCTTGATCACGCTGCACCACATGCGCATCGGCCAAACCCGAGAGCTGGCGCTACGCGCTCTGGCCAATCGATGCGGGGTAAAGGAACTCGACAACTTCGTATCGTCCCTCATACAGGCACAGAAGCTGGGGACGCCCCTCGGCAAGATCCTGAGGATACAAGCGCAGGTTATCCGCACCAGCCGCCGGCAGACGATCGAGCTCGCCGCTCAGAAGGCTCCGGTGAAGATGCTCTTCCCCTTGATGGTCTGCATCTTCCCCACCCTCTTCGTCGTCATCCTCGGGCCCGCAGCTATCCGGATATACGAAGCTTTCGCACAGTGATGAGATCGCGCCACAGAGCCGAGTCGTCGACTTCCGCTTCGTAGGGTCCTAGCGCGCGTGGAGGCCTGAGAGACGTGATCCGCTCAACCGCATCCGCCTCATTCGCCTGCCTTTTCCTGGCCGTACTGCTCACAGGAGGCCCTGCCGACGCCCAGGCTTCTCTTCTCCAGGAGAAGAGGGCCGAACTCGCCTCTTCGCAAGGGAGACTGGACGCCATGCAGGCCGAGATCGATAGCTTGTCCGAATCGTACGCGCACACCGAGGTCGAGATACGATCCTCCGAGCTGTCCCTCGCAGACGCCGAAACGGCTGAGCAGCAGGCCCTCAGCGCCCTGGAGACAGCCCGAGACAACCTTGCCACACGCCTCGTCCACTACTACAAGCAGAACGAGACCGCCTCTCCCGCGCTGGTGCAGGTGCTACTGGGCAGCACCAGCCTGACGGCAGCCATCAGCGTCCTTCCGCACCTCGCCACCGTGGCCGAGGAGGACAAGTCGCTCGTGGACGCGGTCTCCTCGCTGGCAGAAGGGCTGCTGGCCCTCCAGGCGGAGACGGCCCGCCGGCGCCGTTCGCTGGACGACCGACTCATCGTGCTCGAGGCCATCCGGATCGATCTCTCCCAGAAGCTGGAGGAGGCGGCAGTCGAACACGTGCGCTTGGGGCAGGAAGTAGCCGTACTGGAACACGCCGATGAGTTGCTCCGATCGTCGGAAGCCGCCCGAGAGCGCTGGCGAGGCCGGGTCGGAGCACGCTTCCTCGAACGGGCATCGGGGTTCGTCTTCCCGGTCGACGGGCCTCACTGGTTCACGCACGACTGGGGCTTCCCGCGGCCCGACGACCGCGTGCACAAGGGTACCGACATCATGGCTCCGAGAGGGACTCCCGTGGTGGCCACACGGGCCGGGTGGGTGCACGAAGTCGCGTACCGTCGGCCCCTTGGTGGCACCGTGGTGTGGCTCGCCGGCGAAGACGGAACCCTGTACTACTACGCCCACCTGGCGACGGTGAATCCAGAGCTAGCGACGGGACTGCAGGTGGTAGCAGGCCTCCCACTAGGTACGGTGGGGACCTCCGGCAACGCGAAGGGCGGAGACCCTCATCTGCACTTCGGCATGTACTCCGGGCACGGTGGGGCCGTGGACCCCTATCTCCTCCTGCTCGTGTCCGATTGACGGACGATCCTCCGCCCGTCGAGAACCGCACGGATGGTGGCGGACGGACAGGCCACTGCGGCGCGGGCCGCCACCACCAATCAAGCCCGCCGCGCATCCTGCCGATAGCACGGATGAGCAAGGGATGACGCGAAGAACAGGTGCTCTAACCAAACAGGATAGTTGCTGACGGCGGCCGGGGTTCTCCCCGGCCGCCGTCACGGAACACGCCGCGCGAACGGGTCCAGGGAGGCCACATGTACCAGCCGGATATCGGCCAGCTGCTCCGCCGAATGATCGAGGTCGGGGGGTCCGACCTACACCTCAAGGTGGGGAGCCCGCCGTGCATCCGCGTCAATGGGGAGATGGATCGCGTCGAGGGCGCTGAGACGCTCAAGCCCGACGACACACAGGAGATGATCCTCGGGCTCATGAACACCGGGCACCGCAAGGAGTTCGAGGAAGAGCACGAGTTCGATTTTGCCTACGCCATCCCCGGTCTGTCGCGTTTCCGCGTGAACGCCTTCTTCCAACGAGGCTCCATCGGCGCGGTGTTCCGGACCATCCCCATCAAGATCCCGACAGCCGAGGATCTCGGTCTGCCGCAGATCATCATCGATCTAGCCATGCGTCCCCGGGGGCTCGTCCTGGTCACCGGACCGACGGGATCGGGAAAATCGACCACATTGGCCGCCATGGTCGACCACGTCAACCGGAACAAGAAGTGTCACATCATGACCATCGAGGACCCCATCGAGTTCCTGCACCGCGATCAACTCGCGATCGTGAATCAACGCGAGGTGGGCGCCGACACCAAGGGTTTCAACCAAGCCCTCAAGCGTGTCCTGCGCCAAGACCCGGATGTGATCCTCGTGGGTGAGTTGCGCGATCTGGAGACCATCTCCGCCGCCTGCACCGCGGCCGAGACCGGTCACCTGGTGTTCGGAACGCTGCACACCACGTCGGCGCCCTCCACGATCGACCGCATGATCGATGTGTTCCCCCCCCACCAGCAGGAGCAGATCCGCATGCAGCTCTCGATCACGCTGCAGGGCGTCATCTCTCAGACCCTGCTACCCAAGGTGGGTGGAGGCCGTGTCGCCGCCCACGAAGTCATGGTGTGCCTCACCTCGATCGCCAACCTGATCCGCGAAGCCAAGACCCACCAGATGGTCAACATCATCCAGTCGGGCAGCCGGTACGGCATGCACACCCTCGACCAGAACCTTGCCGAACTCGTGAAGGCAGGCGTGGTCACGTACGAGGATGCCGATGCAAAATGCCAGGATCCGGCCGGTTTCGAGGCCCAATGCGGACAGTACAAGGGCCGGCGGCCGACGCCGCAGCAAGCGGGTTGGGGCCAGGGACCTGGTCAGGGGCAGGGGCAGGGCCCCGGTCACGGGCAAGGCCAAGGGCCGGGTCCGCGGCCGATGGGGCCGACTTCGCAGCCCGCGGGGCCGGCGGCACAAACCCAGCGCCCCCTCGGCGGTGGATCGCCCCAGCAGGCCACCAGGCCCCCGCAGGCGCCCGGCGCCCAGCCTCCAGGGAATGGTCAGCGGCCGGTCGGCTCTCCCCCGCCGCTGCGCCCGCACGGCACGTAGGCGGGCACAAGTCGCCCCGTCCTCCCGCCGGCTCTGAGCCCGGCGGGAGCCCCTCACATGATGTCGCCCTCCGGTGCCACCACGATGGGATCGGTGCGCCGGTTCACGAGATAGATGCCCGCGGCCACCAGCGCGGCACCCGCCACTTCCCACCAGGAGAGACCCTCGCCGAGTGAGAGCCAGCCGAAGAGCACCCCGAAGGTGGGGACGAGGAACAACCAGGCTGTCACCTTGCCGGCTTCGCCACGCGCCAGAAGGTAGTACCAGAGAACGGCGGGGAAGGCCATGCCCGGGATGGCTATGTACAAGAGTGCGACCCAGAGTTCGACCGGCGACCGGAGCACGACCCCGGTCTCCGTAGCAAGTGCTCCGAGTGCGAGGAAGATCCCGCCCGCCAGGAGCTGCACACCGGCGACGACGGTGACGTCATGGCTTCCCGCCACCCGCTTGAACACGATACTCGACACCGCCCAGACGCCGGCCGCCCCCAGTATCAGAGCGTAGCCCCGAGCGGAACCGGAGCCGGCTCTCAGCCCTTCCTGCGCCATGAGCAACACACCACCGAAGCCCACCACCAACCCCGCGATCTTGGTCTGTCGCAGCGTCTCACCCAGGAAGAAGTACGCGAGGACGGCCACGAGCAGGGGGTGGGTGTTCACGAGAACCGAAGAGCGCCCCGCCGAGACATCCCGCATGCCGAGGAGGAGCATCCCGGCCAACAACCCCGAGTTGAGCACTCCGAGGAAGGCGAACCAGAGGTACGGGCGCAGGTCGCGCGGCCAGGCCGAGCGCTTCACCAGCGCCATGACGAGGGCTCCCGCGATAAGGTAGCGGACAGCTCCGAGCGTGAGCGGCGGCCAATGTCGCAGCGCAATCTTCATGCCGGTGAAGGTGGAGCCCCACAGCACGCATAGCACGAGGAACTGCAGAGGAGTGCGAAGCCGATGCGTCGTAGGGAGCCGCCCTCCGGGACGATGCTGCGTCAGGTCTAGGGGATCAGGAGTACGGGAACGGAAAGACCGTGGGTGACGCGATCGCTCACGCTCCCCAGCAACAAGCCCCGGATCTCGCCGAGTCCCCGCTTGCCCATGACCACCAGATCGGCACCCGTCTCGTGCGCCTGCCGTACGATCTCCTCGGCGGCCGCACCTATCTCGACTTTGACTTCCACGCCCAGACGACGCTCCGCGAACACCGCCAGCGCAGTTGCGAGCGCCTCACGCCCGGTCGTCTCGACGTACTCCTCCACCACGGAGTCCCCGATGCCGGCCACCATCACCAACGCCTGAGGTACGGAGACCACGGTGAGCAGTACCACCTCTGCCTCGAACCGCTCAGCGAGACCGGCCGCGACACGAACCGCGCGAAGCGCGTGCTCAGACCCATCCGAAGGGACCAGGATACGGCGGAACATGTGCATCACCCTCCATGGCGCTGAAGCCGTCGACGGGAAGTGGAGGATACCGGGATCGAACCGGCGACCTCCGCCTTGCAAAGGCGGCGCTCTCCCAGCTGAGCTAATCCCCCGCGCTCCCCTCGCACCTTAGCCCAGAGACCGTCTTGCTGCAAGGTGCGACTGCCGAGTGACGCACCGGCTCGGCGCTCTCGGCGCCCGAGAAGACAGCCCCCATAACCGCGCATCTCCTTTCGCTAAGGAAAAAGACTTCAGCTGCCGAAACACCACGGGTGGAATGTGTGCGCGCTGACGGAATCGGGGCAGGTCGGCGATCGCACACTCGGGTGAGCCTGCCCTTGGGGCACGGCCCAATACGTGGCTCGGATGACGACGACAAGAGGTGGGGACCACCAGGATGCGGAAGCTATCGGACTTCTTGCGCGACCTCCGGATCGCCAACAAGATCATCCTGCCTCTCTTCGTGGTGCTGTTGGTGGTGGTCGCCATCACAGCCCCACTCGCCAGCTCGTGGATAGGGAAAAGGATCGAGCGGAGCGCGGAAGACAGCTTGCGGGACAACCGACGGGCCGTTGATCTCATAATCCGGGCATGGGAACAGGATTTGAAGGGCACCGTCGACCATCTGGCCGATGACGCGGAGACCATGGGCGGAGACGCACCCGACCACCTTGAGGCCGCCCTCCAGTCGGAACTTGCCCGCGAACGACTCGACTTCGCCACGATCGTCCTACCGGGTGAGAATGTCCTCTCTGTGGCCGGCCCCGGGATGCGACCGCCCGATGGTTCAGAGGTTGGCTCCGCTTTCGTGGAAACGGCGAAGGGGTGGGCGCTCGTCGCCAACGCCACCGGGGCGTCGGCGACGGGCGAGGCAATCCGTGTGTCCGGGGGGCGACTCCTCAACAGCGACCTCCTTGGGCAACTCCGCGAGGCCGCCGGAGAGAAGATGCTCGTCGCTCTGTCGATGGGCGATGAGATCGTGGGTGCGTCCGACGGACACCTGCGGACCATGGAGTGCAACAACTGCCATCAGGGGCTCGGAATCCAGCCGGGTGCGGCCGGTCCCAACGGGGTCAGCGTGAACCGAGCCGACATGGGAGGGGTCAAGTACCTCCTCCTGCACACCTCACTCAACCTCCAGGATCAAGCCGTCGGGGTCTACACGGTCATGTTGCCGTTGGACGGCGTGGTGGCGGCGCAACGTGAAGCGCGGAATATCGTCTTCGGTGTCGGATTGTTGGTCTTCCTCCTCGTGACCGGCATCGAGACACTGATCAGCCGCTCCATCACCCGTCCGATCGGTCGCCTCGCCCACGCGAGCAAGGAGATAGCCGGAGGGAACCTTAGCACCGCCATCGACCTGACCGGCAACGACGAGGTGGGGGTGCTCGCGCGATCCGTGGCCACCATGACTGAGAGCCTCGCGGGCCAACTCCAAGAACTCGGCCTCCTCCACCAGGTGAGCCTCGCCACGAACAGCTCACTCGATCTCGATCACGTCCTCGAGACCCTGCTCGACAGCGCGGTCAAGGTGCTGAATGCGGACACAGGCTCCATCATGCTGCTCGACAAGAGCGGGCAGAATCTGGAGGTGAAGGTGGCCCGCGGGCACACGGCGGCCGAGGTGATGGAACGCTCGTCGTCGGTGGCTGCCGGTCCGGGTGGGTGGGTGGTACGAAACCGTCGGCCCCTGCTGCTGCCCGACGATCTCGACGAACGTCTGGACGAGGGCTTGGCCGGGCTGGAGCGACCGGACATCAGCAGCAGCGTGAGCGTTCCGATCGAGACTCGTGATGGTGTGCTCGGCGTACTCAACCTCAACATCATCGGACGGGGGCGCAGCTTCGATCGACATACCCTCACCTTCGCAACCACCCTCGCAAACCACACGGCCGTCGCGATCGACAAAGCGAGCCACCACCAGGAGGTCAACCTGCTCTACTCGGGGCTTGTGCGGGCGCTCGCCGGTGCGATCGACGCCAAAGACCGGTACACCTATGGCCACTCCGAGATGGTAGCCAAATACGCGTTGCTCATCGGCGGTCGCCTGGGGTTCGATCATCGAGAGCTCAAAGGCCTCGAAACGGCGGCCTACCTGCACGACATAGGCAAGATCGGCGTGCGCGACGCCGTGCTCACCAAACCCGACCATCTCACACCGGTGGAACGCCAGGTGGTCGAAACGCACCCCATCGTCGGATCGCAGATCCTTCAACAGATCGTCTTCCCCTGGCCGGTGGTGGGAGCCGTGCGGCATCACCACGAGCGTTGGGACGGGCAAGGCTACCCGGACAAGCTGGCCGGTGCCGAAATCCCGTTGCATGCGCGAGTCCTGGCGGTAGCCGACGCCTTTGACGCGATGACTTCGCACCGCCCATACCGCGCCGGCCGAGGCATCAGTGAGGCCATGGGTGAGGTGACACTCTGCGCCGAGACCCAATTCGACCCCCAGGTCGTGGCTGCGTTCCTCGAGTCCTCGGCGGAGGTGGAGGAGACCCTCCTGAGCGCACGAATCCTCTTTCCCAACTCCCACCTGATCCCCAACATCGTGCACTGAGGGCCTGAGACGATAACGTTGGGGGAAGAGGATCGGAGGGGGAGTGGGCCTGCGTGGAGTCGAACCACGGACCTCATCCTTATCAGGGATGCGCTCTAACCAACTGAGCTACAGGCCCCTTCGAACGGATGAGTAGTTTACCCGCAATCGTCCCTATGTCAAGCAGCCTCCGGGGGTGGTGAACGGTGTCCGGGTGCGCTAAGCTTATGGCGCGCGCGGCCCCGTAAGAGCGGGATGGCTGACGATGAACGGCTTCGAGAAGATGGTGGTATACGGCGTCAGTTTCGACGTCGCCAGCAAGCAGCCGATCGTGCTGCTCAAGTCCGAGCGCACCAACCGGTTCCTCCCCATCTGGATCGGCCACCCCGAGGCCGCGGCGATCCTCATGCGGCTGCAGGAGGCCGACCTCCCCCGACCCATGACCCATGACCTGTTCACGAACGTGCTCGAATCGCTCTCCACGTCTCTCCAGCACGTCCTCGTCACGGAACTCCGGGACAACACCTTCTACGCGGTGCTGCACCTTCTCGCGGGAGACAGGGAACTCGACATAGACTCGCGGCCATCCGATGCCATCGCACTCGCGGTCCGCAGCGAAGCGCCCATCTTCGCTTCTCAAGAGCTCCTGGAGACCAACGGTATCGAGTTCGACCAGGAACCGGAAGACGCCGACGACGTACTCGCCGAATTCAAGGAGTTCCTCGACACGGTCTCACCCGAAGACTTCTAGACCTATTCGGTCTGTTCGGAAAGAGCGGCGGCTTCCCGTTTGGCCACCTCCAGGATGACCGTGAAGATCTCCCGCAGCCCCTCCGCGCTCAGTGGTCCCCTGTTCGAACGAGCGAGGTAGGTGAACACCCAGTCTTCCTGGCGGGGATCGAAGAACTCCATCCCTTGACTCTCCTTGTGCTGCTTGAGCTTCTCCACGAGCTTGATGCGCTTGTTGAGAGCCTCGACGATCTTGAGATCGTTGTCCGAGATCTGCTCCCGATACTGCTTCACTACCTGATCGGTGGTAGGCGTGCTCACTCTCTTGTCCTCTCGTGCGTCATTTCAGGACCACCCTCCCGCTTCGCAGGGTCGCGCCCCGCTCAACAGCGGCCGGTGGAGCCGACTAGGCTACCACGCTACGAAGGGGCCGCCGAGAGGATCATCGCTCGGCGCGAGGTGCGCAGGAGTCAGGGACACAGGGGTCCCATGGTATAGTGCCGCTGCATCACCTTCCCGCTTCTCCGGAGACATCTGCATGAGCGCACCGATCATCGTGATCACAGAAGCCGACTTCGAGGCCGACGTTCTGGAGGCAGCCGCTCCCGTACTGGTGGATTTCTGGGCACCCTGGTGCGGGCCCTGTCGCACCATGACGCCCGTCCTCGAGGAGTTCGCCCGGACACAGGCCGGCACTCTCACCATCGGGAAGCTCAACGTGGACGACCACCCGGGAGTGGTGGCGCGGTTCGACATCCTCTCCATCCCCACGCTGCTCCTCTTCAAAGACGGCGTCGTGCTGAAGAAGCTCGTCGGCGCGCTCCCTTTGACCAGGTTGCAGGACGAGATCAGCCCACTACTCCAAGGAGGCGGGCATGTGTGAAGCCCACGCGTATCTGATCGCCGAGAACGGCCAGGACAAGATCATGGAGAACGTCATCCGCATAGCGTACGACGAGAGTGGGGCCCTCGTGCTCACCGATCTCTTTGGCGACGAGATGCGGCTCGAGGCCCGCATACGCGAGATCGCTCTGATCGAGCACAAGATCTACCTTGAGGGAATCCCCAGCTAGCTCAGACTTCCGAGTACCGCCCACACGCCGCCACGAACCGCCGCGCGCTCCCGGGAACCGACCCGAGGTGCACCAAGACCCGGGAGCACAGCAGGTTCCGCGCGTACGCGCCCTCAGACTGAGCGACCGCCGAGCCTGGAGAGGAAACCGTAAAGGGGAAGCTGCGACTCGCCGGCGCCTCGATGATCTCCGCGTCGGTGGAGACCCAGCCCTTGAACTTCTCCCCCTGTGTGAACAGCAGACAGTCGCGCTGCACTTCCACGTCGAAGTACGAGGGCTCGTCGAGATCACCCAGCACTTCGCCTTCGGCCGGCAGCAATCCCGCCAGCTCGAGCGAGCGCCCGCGGTCGTCTTGCAGCTTCCGCAGAAGGTACAGCATGCCCCCACCCAGCGCCAAGAGGGGCATGCCCTCGCTCGCCCGCACGCGCAGTTCGCGCATGAGCTGATAGTTCTCGGCCAATTCTGGGAGCGATTCCGTCCACAGATGACCCGCAAGCACCACTCCGGCCGTATCGGGAGGCAGTGTTTCGTCCCGCGCGAGATCCAGCCGCAACACGCGGGCTCCGGCGGCCCGGAGGAGTTCGATCGAGTCGCGGCTCCACGGAGTGAAGCCACGGCCACCAGCCACGAGGACGAGGGGACCTCCGCTGTCACGGGTTCCGGCCGCCCCGGCAACGGCTCCGGGAAGGAAGCCGCGCTGATCAGCAAGGCCCTCCAACCCAAGCGAGTCCACCTGCCTATGCACGGCCTCGACGAGGGCGGCATCCATGGGGACTCCCCACGCTCCGGGAGCCGGGTCTTCCCAGGCCGGCCCGTCGCCCGCGTACACGCACCCCACCACCGGTATACCCACGCCGGCCAAGCTCTTCCTGAGCACCTCGCGTTGTTCTCGGTCGGCGACACCGGTGAGGATCAGACCGGCAAGCCCCGGATGACCGAAGCGCCCCTGGAAACCCTCCACCAACGCGGCAAGTCCGGCTCCCCATCCTCGGCAGTCCACCACCAAGGCAACCGGGCAATCCAGGATTCGCGCAACATCGGCGGGCGTCCATCCGCTCCCATCGGCGGCGTCGAACAACCCGCGACTGGACGCGAGCAGCGAGAGATCGGCTCCCCGGATGATACTCTCGTACAGTTCGACCATCGTTTCATCGTCGTACAGTCCGGGGTCGAGGAACGACGAGCCCTCCCACCTATCCCAGACGGTCGCGGGCGACGTGGCCCCCACGTGGTGGAAGCGTACGTGTCGCTCGCCGGCACCCACGACTTCGGCGAGGGCGGAGGCCAAGGCGGCCGCCTCGCCGGAGCGATGAGTGGGTGCAAGCAATATCCTGGAAGCAGACACGGGCGTTCGACTCCTTGTGTGACGTCTGAAATCCTACACCAAGTGGACTCGCCTGCCGAATAGGGGGTGTATGGCTCTTCTGGAACGGATACGTGGCGCCTATTGGCAGCTGGATGACCTCCTCATCGCCCGCTCCATCCTCAGCGGTGCGCTGGCTCTTGCTTCGATCTTGTTCGCGCAGTCGACGGGGGGCGAAGACTTCGGATGGTGGATCTCCCTCCCCATCCTCTTGGTGGCGGTCAGCAACGTGCCGTTCTTCTATCTCGCCGCGCGTGGCAACCGCGAATTGGTCTCCTGGGCTATGGTCTTTGTGGACGCCTGCCTCATCACCTACCTGGTCCATAACACCTCGGGGGCCCAGAGCGCCGTTTCGATCTTCTACTTGTGGCCCATCATTGCGTCCAGCCTCCTACTTGGGGCTCGGGCCAGCTATCTGACCGCAGGGCTTACCGCCGCTCTGTACACCGGGCTCGCGGTGGCGGAGTCGGGTGGGTGGGAGCCGCGGAACCTGCTGGCCAGCCGGGGCCTCTCGGCGGTGGACGGTCTCGACGCGGTCCTCGTGAGGGTGAGCGCCTTCCTTCTCATCGCCTTGCTGTCGGGGATGCTGTCGAACGCCCTCCTCAACTCCAACGCGCAACTCTCCCAGGCGAAGACGGACCTGGAGAGAGAATTGCGCCGAGTGCAGCAGTCGAATCGCCGGCTCACCATCCTCGATGAGGTGGGTCGGATCCTCGGACGGATTCAGGACCTCGAGATTCTTCTCCCCCGAGCCCTCGGGCGCGTGGCGAGCTTCATGGAGGTGGACGCCGGCATGATCGTCCTTTTCGGCAAGGACGGCGGCGACCAACGCATCGTGGCACGGCAGGCTCTTGACGAACAGGACGCCCGAGCGCTTCTAGGCGACGGCCTGCCGATCGCCCTCGATCCCGGCAAGGGCGCGCTTGTCGCGAGCGACAACGACGGCCGTTGGGTTCAGGCGGTGCGATCGCTCAGGCGTCACGGCCATGAGGACTTCATGGCGGCCCCCTTGCGTCTCGGGTCTGAGTACCTGGGCAACCTCTATCTTTTCACGGCCACACCGAGCTCCTTCCGCCGCAGTGATCTGGCGCTCATGGACAGCCTCTGCTCCCAGCTGGCGATAGCCATCAAGAACGTGGCCTTCACTCAGGAGTTGAAGGAGGCAAACGAAGAGCTCATGAACCTCGACCAGTTGAAGAGCGACTTCCTGGCCACGATGAGCCACGAGCTACGCACGCCCCTCACCTCGATCATCGGCTACAGCGACATGCTCCTCTCGGGCATGACCGGCGAAGTGAGCGACAAGCAACGAGGGTTCCTACGCAGCATCCTGAACAGCGGAGAAGCCCTCCTCAACCTGATCAACGACATCCTCGACCTCACCAAGATCGAAGCCGGAAAGCTGGAGCTCAATCTGGAGCCGGTCGACCTTAGAGCCACGTTGGTTTCGGTGCTCTCGGTGGTCAAACCCCGAGCCCGGGACAAGAGCCTCCAGATCTCCACCTTCCTCCCGACCGACCTGCCGCCGCTGTGGGCCGACAGCGCCAAGCTCGGTCAGATCCTCCTCAACCTGCTCACCAACGCCATCAAGTACACGCCCGAGACGGGACGAGTGGGCATCGAGGCGCGTCCTACCGCAGGCGGTCTGCTGGAGATCCGTGTGAACGACACCGGCATCGGGATCTCCGCCGAAGACATCGACCGGATCTTCGAGCGCTTCACCCAGATCGACAGTTCGTCGACCCGCGCACAGGGCGGGACAGGACTCGGGTTGGCGATCACCCGAGACCTCATCCAACTGCACGGCGGCACAATCAGGGTACAATCGCAGCTCGGGCGGGGATCGAGCTTCATCTTCACCGTTCCGCAGGCCGGCGCTCAACGGGACCACCGAAGCAAGTCAAAGCTGGGATAGGAGGCGAGAGTGGCTCGCATCGTTGTAGCGGACGACGACCCGGACATCCTCAACATCGTGGCCATGTCGCTCGAGGCGATGGGACACACTGTCGAGAGGGCCACGAACGGGCGTGAGGCGGTGGACCTCTGCGCGCGGAGCCGCCCCGACCTCGTGGTGATGGACCTCATGATGCCCGAGATGAACGGGTACGAGGCCACCGAAGCACTGAAGGCGAACGACGAGACCGCGTCGATCCCCGTGCTCGCACTCACCGCCAAGGCCATGCGCGGAGACGAAGAGAGGGGTAGGCAGGCGGGAGTCGATGCTTACGTGACGAAACCCTTCCGCATCTCTCAGGTGATCGAGGTGGTGGAGCAACTCCTCTAGAACATCTGTGAGGGGCCGAGGCCGCCGGGCCGTGCCGGCCGGCACGGCCCGGCGGCTGCTTCGATCTTCGGCCGCCTCCTAGCGATTGCGGCTGATGAGGACGAGACGGGCCAGTTGGGCGATGGCCATGAGTGCTGCGGCCACATAGGTGAGGCCGGCCGCGGAGAGCACCTTGCGGGCACCATCCACCTCGCCAGCGACCAGGATGCCCTGCGAATTCAGCAGTGCGAGCGCCCGCCGGGACGCGTTGAACTCCACCGGGAGCGTCACCAGAGTGAAGAGCACGGCGGCGGAGAACAGAAGGATCCCCAGATTCATGAGCAGCGGGTTCCGTCCGATGAAGAGGCCCGCGATGAAGAGGATCATGCCCAGGTTGCTCCCCAGCGATGCGACCGGCACGAGGCTCGAACGCGCCCGCATAGGAGCGTAGCCTTGAGCGTCCTGCAGCGCGTGCCCCACCTCGTGGGCCGCCACGCCAAGGGCGGCGAGGGAGTCACGGTTGGCGACATCGGGGCTCAGCCGTAGCACCTTGCTCCGCGGATCGTAGTGGTCGGAGAGTCGCCCCTCAGTGAGTTCGATGGACACGTGAGAGAGCCCACCCCCGTCCAGGAGCAGCCGGGCGCCGGCCGCGCCGGTAAGCCCGCGGCCGGAACGCACGGTGCTGTATCGCTTGAAGGTGGAACTCACCCTGAATTGAGCGTACAGGGACAACGCAAAGGCCGGTAGGAGGAGGATGAGCGTCCAATCCCAGATGGGGAGCACGATAGATTCTCCTTGGTGCGGATTGCGGGGCGATCCCGACGAGGGTTCATGCCGCAGGGCCGGTCTGCCGATAACCCTGCCGGAAGATAGTAGCAGAAAACGATGATCTGGGGTACCCCTACCCCCTATAGGAAGCAGGTGCGCGCGGTGCCACCCCGTTCGGGAAACGGCTCACGCCGGCTCGGAGACATACTCGTCGAGAAGAACTACCTCTCGGGCGACCAATTGGAGCGCGCGCTCAGCTTCCAACGGGAGAGCGGCGCGAAGTTGGGCGAAGCGCTCATCAAGCTCGGATACATCACGGATGAGCACGTGGCGGAGGCCCTCGCGTCTCAGAAGAAGCTCCCCATCATCCCGCTCGGCGAAGTGTTCCCCAATCCGCGGGCGGCCGGCCTCCTTACCGAGAAGTTCATCCGTGCCCGCCAGGTCATGCCCATAGACTTCGACCGGGATGCCCTCGTGCTCGCCATGGTCGACCCCTTGGATGTTGTCACGCTCGACGACGCACGTGTGATCACCGGCCGCGACATCGTGCCGGTGGTGGTAACGGCGACGGCCTTCAACGACACCGTCGATTACGTTTTCTCGGGGAAGGGGGTCCTGGACGGCCTGGCGAAGGACGACGGTCCCTCCCCGAAACAGGTGGCGGAGGAGCGCAGGGACGCCGAGGACGTTTCGGTGGTCACTCTGGTGAACGACCTGCTCGATACCGCCCTGAAGCGTCGAGCCTCCGACATGCACCTCGAGCCCCAACTCTACGGCATGACGGTGCGCATACGGGTGGACGGTGTGCTGCACCAGATCTCGGAGATCCCGAACCACCTAAAGGGAGGCGTCACTTCGCGTGTCAAGATCATGGGCGACATGGATATCGCGGAGAAACGTCTTCCTCAAGACGGCCGAGCCACCTATCGCTCCGACGAGCAGACGGTGGATCTGCGCATAGCCAGCATCCCCACGGTGTACGGAGAGAACATCACCATCCGGTTGCTCGACGAGACCATGTTCGAGATCACGCTGGAGGAACTGGGGATGGAGGAGTCCGAGTTGGTGCTCTTCCGAAGCGCCCTCGACCGTCCCTACGGACAGATCCTCATCACGGGGCCCACCGGCTCCGGAAAATCGACCACCCTCTACTCGGCTCTGGAAGAGATCAACAAGCCCACGGTGAAGATCTACACGGTGGAAGACCCGGTGGAACGCAAGATGCAGGGCATCCTGCAGAGCCAGGTGAAGCCCATGATCGGCCTTACGTTCGCGGCCGCGCTGCGCTCCCTGGTGCGCAGCGACCCCGACGTCATCATGGTGGGCGAGATCCGCGACCTTGAGACGGCGACTATCGCCACCGAGGCGTCGCTCACGGGCCACTTGGTACTCTCTACACTACACACCAATGACGCCGCCTCCACGGTCACGAGGCTCGTCGAGATGAGGGTGCCGCCGTTTCTCATCGCATCCGCCCTCGAATGCGTGGTGGCGCAGCGCCTGGCCCGACAACTGTGCCCGCGGTGCAAGCTCGAGCACAGACTCCCCCCGGCCGACATGACCGTCGCCGAATTCGACTTCTACGGAGGCACCCCTGTGGTCGTCTCCCGGCCCGTCGGCTGCCGACGCTGCTTCGGCACCGGATACAGCGGCCGCATCGGGCTCTTCGAAGTACTCCCCATCACCAAGGCGGTAAAGCAGCTGATCACCGGAGGAGCCACCACCGACGAGATCCGCGACTTCGCGCTCGCCGGAGGGATGGTGACCCTGCGCCAGGATGGCCTCCGCAAGGTGCTCCGCAGCCTCACCACCTTCGAAGAAGTGCAGCGCGTCACTGCCTGAGAGGAAACACGTTTCGGGTTTCGGCCACTGTTGGAGCCGGGTACAGAGCCCACCGAACAGCCGAATTGCGCGCCTTTCGGACCACATGGCGCACAGTGGCGAACCGCGAGACAAGGAGAACCGCGATGCGTAAGCACCCCTGGATGATCACCGCTCCCGCGCTGGTGGTCGTACTGGCTATGGCGGCGGCCCTCGCCGGATGTGGAGGCGATGCCACCACCACCACGACGGCCGCCCCCGTCACCGAGACAACCGCGGACGTCGGAAACACGGTAGACGCAGCCGCGCTCTTCTCGGCGAATTGCGAGTCCTGTCACGGAGCCGACGGGTCCGGTAATAGTGGCCCCGACCTTCGCACGCACGACGACGTGGCGGCCGTAGCCACACAGATCGAACAAGGAGGCGGGGCGATGCCCGCATTCGCCGACAAGCTGTCCGCCGACGAGATCGCCGCCCTGGCCGACTTCGTGGTGGGGCTGGAGTAGGTGCCGGTCCGCGTCGGTAGTAGGTCGTCGCTGCCGCAGCCGGCGCCGCGAGGATCCGCCGCGGAAGTCCCGGCAAAGCGCCGGAGCCCACGTCGGCGGACAGCCGCGGTCGTTCTCGGCGTGGCTCTGGTGGTCTCGTTCGTGTTCGCCGGTTGTAGCGGCAGCGACGAGACCACGACCTCCACGGCTGCTCCCGATTCGACCTCCGCCACCGCCGCCCCCGACGGTGCCACAACCACCGCGGCTCCAGTGGTCAAGAGCGGCGCGGACCTCTTCTCGGTGTTCTGCGCGGGCTGTCACGGTTCCGACGGCAAAGCCACCTTCACACCGACCGTGGTGGGAGTGGAGGCGGAACGGGTCACGGCGATGGTAACCGACGGCTCCGCGGACATGGAGGGCTACGGCGACAGCCTCTCACCCGAAGAGATCCAAGCGATCGTCGACTACGTGGTCACCCTCAAGTAGCAGACGAGTGATTGTACCTGGGACCGCCCATGCGGAGGCGGTCCCAGAGGCCTCCTCGCGACCCCCGGGGAAGGATCAGACGTCGTCCAGGTCCAACTGCTCCACCCCGTTCGCCACGACGTTGTCGGTGACCACGCGGGCCATGCCGGCCACCCTGTCCTTGCCGCGTAGGTGCATGACCCGCACGCCCATGGTGTTCCGTCCGGTGGGGCGGATGCCCTCGACCGGTATGCGGATCATCTGCCCCTCGATACTGATGAGCATGATCTCGTGATTGTCCCGCACGGAGGCCACCGCGACGAGATCGCCGCGACCCGGGGAGTCCTTGATCGTGTACACACCCTGTCCGCCGCGCTTCTGCGCCGGATAGGCGGAGATGGCCGTGCGCTTGCCGAATCCTCCGGTGGTGACGCAGAAGAGGTCGGCGTCATCCGCGGCCGTCGACATCCCGACGATGTGGTGCCCTTTGCGGAGACGCATGCCCGTGACGCCCATGGTTGCGCGGCCCGTGGGTCGCACATCGCTCTCGTGGAAGCGGATCGACTTGCCTTCCGACGAGACGAGGATGAGGTCGTCGTCGCCGTTCGTAAGGCGCACGGTCACCAACTCGTCGTCGCCGCTCAGACTGATGGCGATGATGCCGTCGGCCTTGAGAGGCGTGAAGTAGTCGAGGAAGCGCGTCTTCTTGACGATTCCGCTCTTCGTGGCAAAGACGAGGTACTCGGCGTCGGTGAAGTCTTTGGTGGCGATGACCGCCTTGATCTCCTCGTCCTGCTGGAGCGGGAGCAGGTTTATGATGGCCCGCCCCTTGCTCTGCCGGCTTCCCAATGGCAACTCGTGCACCTTCAGCCGGTAGATCTTGCCGCGCGAGCTGATGAAGAGCACGAAGTGGTGGGTGCTCGTGATGAACAAGTGCTCGATGTAGTCGCCGTCTTTCATGTCCATGCCGATGACACCCACACCGCCGCGCTGCTGTGTTCGGTAGGTGGATACCGGCAGGCGCTTCACGTAACCCGACTTGGTGAGCGAGATGACCATCTCCTCGACGGCGATCATGTCCTCGATGTCGATCTCGTCTTCTGAGGGAGCGATCTCGGTGCGCCGCTCGTCGGAGTACATGGCTTTGACCTCGAGCAGCTCCTCCTTCATGATCTCGTACACCCGCTGCTCGCTGGCAAGAACGGCCTCGAGTTCTTGGATGCGCTCGAGCAGGTCTCGATGCTCTTCCTCGATCTTGTGACGCTCGAGTGCGGTGAGATTCCGCAGCCGCAGGTCGACAATTGCCTGAGCCTGCTCCTCGGACAGGCCGAAGCGGTCCATCAGGCCCATACGCGCAGCTTCCGTATCTTCACTGGAGCGGATGATGCGGATTACCTCGTCCAGGTTCTCGATGGCTATGAGCAGGCCTTGGAGGATATGGGCCCGCTTCCGAGCTTTGTCCAACTCGAAACGGGTGCGCCGGACGAGGACGTCCTTCTGGTGAGCGATGTAGTGGCGCAGCATGTCGCGGAGTGAAAGCGTGCGTGGCACACCGTCCACCAAGGCGATGGTGTTCACTCCGAAGGTGCTCTGCATGGCCGTATGCTTGTAGAGCTTGTTCAGGGCCACTTTGGGAATGGCCTCGCGCTTCAACTCGATGACTATGCGCATGCCGGAGCGGTCGGACTCGTCGCGTAGGTCGGAGATCTCCGAGATCTTCTTCTCGCGCACCAGGTCGGCTATCTTCTCGATGAGCATAGCCTTGTTCACCTGGTAGGGGATCTCGGTGACGATGATGGCGGTCTTGCCCTGCCGGAGGGGCTCACTGTGGGCCTTGGCCCGCACCACCACCCGACCCCTGCCCGTTTCGTATGCTTCGCGGATGCCCGCCATCCCCATGATGATGCCGCCCGTCGGGAAGTCAGGCCCCCGAAGGTGACGCATGAGCTCGGCCGTATCGGCTGCGGGATCGTCGATGAGCGCTACGGTTGCGTCTATGGCTTCCGCCAGGTTGTGCGGCGGGATGTTGGTTGCCATTCCCACGGCGATGCCCGAACTCCCGTTCACCAAGAGGTTCGGGAACCGGGCCGGGAGAACCGAGGGCTCCTCGCGGCTTTCGTCGTAGTTCGGCACCCAATCGACGGTATCGGCGTCGATATCCCTCATCATCTCGGTGGCGAGCTTGGTGAGCCGGCACTCGGTGTAGCGCATGGCCGCCGCTGAATCGCCGTCGACGCTCCCGAAGTTGCCGTGACCGTCTACCAAGAGGTACCGGATGGAGAAGGTCTGCGCCATTCGGACCAGGGTGTCGTAGATAGCTTGGTCTCCGTGAGGGTGGAAGCTGCCCATCACGTCGCCGACGATGCGGGCGCACTTGCGGTAGGGCTTGCTGGGCTGCATGCCCGAGTCGTGCATGCCGAACAGCACGCGACGGTGGACGGGCTTCAGGCCGTCGCGGACGTCGGGCAAGGCTCGGCCCACGATCACGCTCATGGCGTAGTCGAGGTAGGAGGAGCGCATCTCCTCCGCGATCTCTATCTGTTCTATGCGTCCTTCGAGCGTCTCGAGCATGGCCGCCTATCCGAAAGGGGTATCGCCAGGCCGCGGCCGGGCTTCACACATCCAGGTTGCGCACGTACTTCGCGTTGTCTTCGATGAACAACCGCCTCGGCTCCACCTTGTCACCCATGAGGGTGGTGAACACCTCGTCGGCAATGGCCGCGTCGTCGACAGTCACCTGCAGCAGCGTGCGCGTGTTCGGGTTCATGGTGGTGTCCCATAGCTGATCCGGATTCATCTCGCCGAGGCCTTTGAAGCGCTGGATGGTGGCGCCGTTGCGGCCCACGCGCGTAAGCACCTGTTCGAGTTCCTGGTCGTTGAACGCGTAGTAGTCCCGGCGCTTGTGGGTGACCTTGTAAAGCGGAGGTTGCGCGATGTAGATGTAACCGGCCTCCACGAGGTCTACGAGGTTCCGGAAGAGGAACGTGAGAATCAACGTGCGGATGTGGGCTCCGTCGACGTCGGCATCCGTCATGATGATGATCTTGTGGTAGCGGGCCCCCTCGAGATCGAACTCCTCGGCCAATCCGGTACCCACGGCGGTGATGATGGCCTGGATCTCGGTGTTCGACAGGATCTTGTTGATCCGTGCCTTCTCCACGTTGATTATCTTGCCTCGCAGAGGAAGAATCGCCTGGAAACTCCGGTCGCGGGCTTGCTTTGCGGAGCCCCCTGCCGAATCGCCCTCCACGAGATATATCTCGCATGCCGCGGGGTCCTTGATCGAGCAATCGGCCAACTTGCCGGGCAGAGTGGTGTTCTCGAGCACGCTCTTGCGGCGGGTGAGGTCGCGCGCCTTGCGCGCCGCGGCGCGCGCCTGCGCCGCGGCCACGGTCTTGGCCACGATGCGCTTGGCTTCGGTGGGGTTCTCCTCGAGGAACTCGGCCAGCTTCTGGTTCACGGCCGTCTCGACGAAACCCTTCATCTCGGAGTTGCCCAGCTTGGTCTTCGTCTGGCCCTCGAACTGCGGTTCTTTGAGCTTGACGCTCAGGATGGCCACCAAACCTTCACGCACGTCCTCGCCGCTCAGGTTCTCGTCCTTCTCCTTGAGCAGTCCTTTGGAGCGGGCGTAATCGTTGATGGTGCGCGTGAGCGCGGCCCGGAAGCCGGAGAGGTGAGTGCCACCCTCGTGAGTGTTGATGTTGTTTGCGAACGAGAACACGTTGTCGATGTAGCCGGCGTTCCACTGCATCGCCGTCTCTATCTGGTAGTCGCTCTCCCCGGACTCGAAGTACACGACCTTCGAGTGGATGGGGTCCTTCGGATTGTTGAGGTGGTGCACGAAGTCAACGATGCCGCCATCGTACCGGTAGGTGACGCAACGCGGCCCGTCGCCGGAGGGCCGAGCGTCACCTTGTGCTTGGTCGACGTCGATGCCTTCCGAGTCGGTGACGGCGTCCGAAGGAGCGTCGTCGGACGACGCGCCTCCCATCCCCGCAGTCGGCTCATCAGCCGAGGGCTCATCGGCCGCCGACTCGCCGTTCCGCTCGTCGCACAACGTGATAGACAAGCCCCTGTTCAGAAAGGCGACTTCCCGCAGGCGCTGCGCCAGAGTATTGAAGTTGTAGTCGAGCGTCTCGAAGATCAGCGGATCGGCCCGGAAATGGATGGTGGTACCCGTGCGATCGGTGCACGGCTCGAGACGCTCGAGGTCCCCGTCCGGTTCGCCCCGCGTGTAGCTCTGCAGGTGGCGATATCCGTCCCGACAGACCTCCACCACCAGCTTCTCGGAGAGCGCGTTCACGACCGACACACCCACGCCGTGCAGGCCGCCGGAGACCTTGTAGCCCTCGCCGCCGAACTTCCCGCCGGCGTGAAGCTTCGTCATGACTATCTCGACGGCCGGGCGGCCGAACTGCGGCATGACCTTGACCGGGATACCCCGCCCGGTGTCCACCACACGCACGGACGAATCGGGGAGGATGGTTACTTCGATGCTCTCGCAATGGCCGGCGAGCGCCTCGTCCACGGAGTTGTCGACGACTTCATATACAAGATGGTGAAGCCCCCGGGGTCCGGTGGAGCCGATGTACATCCCGGGGCGCTTGCGGACCGGCTCCAAGCCTTCGAGGACCTGGATATCTCCGGAATCGTATACGTGTTCTGTCACTCGGTCCGAGACTCCTTCGACGGGCTTCGGCGATCCTCGCTCAGGGGCAACCCGGTGGGCGGGGGCGGAGGTCTTGTTCTGCGCGCGAAGGCGGACCCTTTCGCCCTGAGGATTATATCACAGAGAGTGCTCCGCCCGGCCGCCAAAGGACGCTGACGGCGGACCACGACCGACCGGGGCGTACGCAGCCACCGAGCCGGTTGTGCATTCAAGCTCGCTCCAAACTCGCTCTCATCGCGGCGGCGATCCGCTCGCCCAGCACGTCGTCCGTGACGGCGCGGCGCACCTCCTCCACCGCGTCTCTCTCGCGGGCGGTCAACTCGCGCCTCGCCGCGACGGCGCCACCTCCCGGACGACCGGACTCGCCTTCCCGCCCGGCTGCTCCCGCTTCCCACGCAGCAGGGTCTGCCTCCAGCGGCCGGGGTGCGGTTGAGCCGGCGCATGGATCCCAGCCCGCCGGCCGGAAGATCACCGCCCGCACCGCCCCCGCGCCCACCTCGCGGGCAAGTCGGGCGAGGACCTCGGTCTCCTGATCCTGGAGGGCCTGAGCCCATGCCGCCGAGGAGGTGGCTACCACCAGCTTCCCTCCCCGCATCGAGCGCGGCTGCGAGTTGGCTGCCGCGTCCGCGCCCACCACGCCGGGCCATGCCTCCGCCACACGGCGCGCGGAGCCCGCCTGACCCGCGCCGGGTTGCTCGGACAGGACACTCGACAGGATCGCTCCCACCTGCTCGAAGTCACCCTCCGCTCTCAAACGCTACCTCCGATCTCGATCACAGTCATGGTAGCGAGCTCCTCGGACGTAAAGTAGTGGAGGTCGGTGGTGGTGACCACCGCCTGCCCCTCACCGCGCAGGAGGGCGACGAGCGCCCGGCGGCGACTCTCGTCCAACTCGCTCATCACATCATCCAAGAGAAGGAGGGGTGGGCGACCCTCCCGCTCCGAGATCCAGGCGCGCTCGGCCAACAACAGGGCGAGGAGCGCGGTCCGTTGCTCCCCCTGCGAGCCATAGCTGCGTAGGTCGCGTCCGCCGAGGGTGAAGCGAAGATCATCGCGGTGCGGGCCAAGGTGGGTGAAGGTGCGCCGGCGATCGGCCGCCCGGCTCTCGGCCAGTCGCTCGCGGTACTCGAATTCGCTGAGCCCGGCCACGTTGGTGCGATAGACCAGCCCGGGCCTTTCCTGTCGTTCGCGGCCGTCCGGTGCCGGAGCCAACTCCGCGTGCAGGGCGGCGTAGGGGCCGGAGACGCTCTGCAGAGTGCGGGCTCGTCCCTCCACCACCTCCAGACCGGTCCGTGCGAGAAGCGCCTCCCACGGCGCGTGATCTCCGCCTACGATACCCCGTCTCAGAAGGGCGTTCCGCTGGCCGAGGGCTTCCTCGTACGAAGCCAGGTGGCCACCGTACCCCGGCTCCGCCGCCACGGCCATCCGATCGAGGAAGCGGCGGCGGCGCCCCGGGCTCCCTTTCACCAGTCTCACGTCATCAGGAAGGAACATGCGCACGGGGAGGATCTCCTCCCAACGGGTGGTATTGGCCTGCGGAGCGCCGTCGGCAGTCACACGCCGCTCACCCGTCGCCGAGTAGCCGAAGGCGGCCGTCGACAGGCGGCCGTCATCACCCGTGATGTCCACTTCCACCCGCAGGGTCTCCTCACCCCACGTTATGACGTCCCGGATCTGTGCGGTGCGGGGCGTACCACCCTGAAGTGCCAGATGTATCGCCTCGAGGACCGAGGTCTTGCCGGCTCCGTTCGTTCCCACCAGCACGGTGAGTCCGGGGCCCAAGCCCACCTCGAGGTGCCGATGGCACCGGACGTCGGTGACACGGACGATCCCCGCGATCACCCGCCCGATTCCACTCCGTCGATTCCCCGTTTGGCCACCACGAATTCGTCCCCGCCCACGGCGACGATGTCTCCCGCCCGGAGTTTTCGGCCCCGCCGTCGCTCCACGTCGCCGTTCACCGCGACCTCCCCTTCGTCGATCAGCACCTTGGCGTGGCCACCGGTGCCCGCGACGCCTCCGTACTTGAGGAACTGACCGAGCGCGATTCCCTCATCTACCTCGATGGTGTGCTGCGCCACGCCGCCCGGCCTGTCAATCACTCAAACGGATGGGCATGATGAGGTACAGGAAATCGTCGCCCTCACCCTTGATCAAACCCGGCCGAAGCGGGCTGATGAAGCGCAAGAAAACAGTATCGCCAAGAACCGCCGCGGCTCCGGCCACTACGAACTCCGGATTGAACCCCATCTCCAGCGTCTCTCCCGTAAAACGCACGGGCAGGCTCTCCCGCGCGCGGCCCAGATCCTGCGATTCCGCCGCCACGGTGAGCGTGTTGTCCTCGAAGCGGAGCCGCACGGGAGCGCTCTTCTGCGCCAAAAGACCCACCCGGTGTACCACTTCCAGGAGTTCGGCCTTGTCCACCGCCACCTCGTAGTCGAACGATTCCGGCAGCAACTGCCGGTAGTTCGGGAACTGGCCGTCGATCAAGCGCGAGACGAGCCTCACCCCCCCCACCTCGAACAGGATCTGGTTCTCGGTGGCCACTATCTGGATCACGTCCGCTGAATTGGCCCCTCCAATTCGGGAAAGCTCGGTGAGCGACCGGGCCGGGACGATGGCCTGCACGGCGTCGGTCACGTTCGCATCGATGGGTGTCTCCATGACACTCAGCCGATAACTGTCGGTGGCCACCATCTTCACCGCGCTCTTCGAGACATGGATCAGGACTCCGGTGAGCACGGGCCGGGTCTCATCTCGAGACGCCGATGGAGCCACCCTGTCGATGGTCTCCAAGAACGCCGCCTTGTTCACGCTGAATCCTTGCTCGAGCGGAAGAACGGGTAATTGAGGGAAATCCGCCGGAGGAATGGAATGGAGGGCGAAGTACGATTCTCCCGAACGAACCTCCACCTGGGTCTCTCCGGCCCGCTGTTCTATCACCACGTCGCCCACGGGGAGACTCTTGGCAATATCGTTGAGTATCCGCGCCGGTAGCACGAGCGAGCCGGGATCATCCACCCGACCTGCCAAAGGGGCCTTGAGAGAGATCTCCATGTCGGTGGCCGACAGACTGGGGATCTCCCCCGTGCAATCGAGTAGGACTCCCGAGAGCACCTGGATCGAACTTCGGGTGGATACGGCTTTGTACACGATACCGAGAGATTCAACGAGATCTGCCTTGCGGGTGGTGACTCTCATGGGCGCTCCTCGACTGCCTGGTTCGTAGCGGGCGAGACCGTCTGGATAACTAGTATCTCAAGTCCTTTTCTTGAAAGAAGGCTGTTGTAACTACCGGGCCTGTGGGAACCGGGGACAACCGTACCGGACGTCCTTGTGAGCCGAAGACGGGCGGGGGAGAGAGATGGGGAGAGCGGGTGGAAGGCGAAGGCCTGTTCAGACCAGTCCGGCCCCAACCCCATGGATTGTCCACCGTGTGCACAGTCCGGCCCCAGAGTTGTCCCCACGAAGGTCATCGGGCGCTCTTCACCTTGGTGGTGAGTTGCTGAACGAGGTTGTAGATCTCTCGATCCTTCTTCATAAGATTCGTGATCTTGTCCACCGCATGGAGAACCGTAGTGTGGTCTCGACCGCCGATGCGTTCGCCGATCTTCGGCAGACTCGCGTCGGTGAGTTCCCGAGCTAGATACATGGCGAGATGGCGGGCTTGAACCACCGCGCGCGTTCGGCGGTCGCCCTTCATCTCCGCAGTCGAGATGCCAAGAGTGGTGGAGACCACGCCCAAGATGAGTTCCACAGTGACCCTGGTGCCGGAGACCTCGGGGATGTCCTTCAGCACCTCTCGGGCAAGAGCGACATCGATAGGTCTGTTGTTGAAGGAAGCGAAGGCCACGACCCGCGTGAGACAACCCTCGAGTTCCCGAATGTTGGTGGGGACGCGGGAAGCGATGTGGGTGAGCACGTCATCCTCGGCGAGAGTGATCCCTTCAGCACGCACCTTCTTGCCGAGAATGGCGATGCGCGTCTCCAGGTCGGGCGGCTGGATGTCGGTGGTGAGTCCCCACTCGAAACGGGAGATGAGTCGGTCCTCGATGGTGACCAGTGCCTTCGGGGATCGGTCGCACGAGATGACGATCTGCTTGCCCGCTTCGTGAAGCGTATTGAAGGTGTGGAAGAACTCTTCCTGCGTCTGCTCCTTGCTCTCCAGGAACTGGATGTCGTCTATCAGGAGCACGTCGTTCTCCCGGTATCTGCGCTTGAAGCCCTTGATGGTCTCGTCACGCAGAGAGTTGATGAACTCGTTGGTGAAGGCTTCGATGGTGACGAACCTCACGCGCAGGTGAGGCGAATGCCGGTGTACGTAGTGGCCGATCGCCTGAAGCAGATGCGTCTTCCCGAGACCCACACCGCCATAGATGAAGAGGGGGTTGTAGTTCGTGCCCGGGGATTCGGCAGCGGCCAGAGCCGCCGCGTGGGCGAAGCGATTGGATGGACCGATCACGAAAGACTCGAAGGTGTACTTCTCGTTCAATCCCAGGGCGAGCGGGAGGACCACCCCCCCGGTGTCCACCTCGGGCGGGGACGGGGAGGCATTGGCCCACGTCCGTGTCTCTTCGACCGGAGGAGCCACCACGCCCGGGTCGGGCGGTCCTACGCCGGCCCCACTGGGCTGGCGGGCCGGGACCTCCAACGAGACCACGAGTCGGCAGGCGACCGCACCCCCCACCGCTTCAGACACGGCATCCGACATCAGGCCGAGGAACCTATCTTCGATCCAGTCTTTCGCGAACTCTGAGGAGACGCCCACGATGAAGGTATCGCCGGTGAAATCGAGCCCCACGGTGTTCTCGAACCAGATCTTGTAGGTGCCGTCGTTGACCTTGTGCCGGATCAGCCCGAGGGTCTCTCTCCAGATGGTCTCTGTGCTCAGCCTGTCCATAGCGCCAATGCTCCGGGGTTGCATGCTCGATCAGCCACTATAGTACAGTCTGAAGGTACGAGAGTCCCTCGTCGGTCGCTGAGCGGAGTCCGCCTTCCGCCGCGGTCGCCAGCCCGTTCCTCTCCAGGAGTCGCAGATCCCGGTATGCGGTCGAGGCCGACACTTGGAGTTCTCGCGCCACCACAGTGGGGCCGATCGGTCCCAATTCGAGGATGAGCAGGAGCGTACGCAACTGGCGCTGGTTGAGGTCGAACGCCCTGACCGCGGGTGCTGAGGGATCGTGCTCGAGAGGTTGTTTCGGAACGCGGGCGGTGACCACCGTTCCTCCGCCCAGGTTGTCGTCGAGTTCGAGAGTGCCGCCGACCGCCGCAAGGCATTCGCGGGCGATGCCGAGACCAGACCCCACTCCCCGGAGGAGTGCGCGCAAGGAGGGGTCGGCCGTCGTGAAGCCGGGCAGGAGGGCGCGGTCCTTATCCCGTATCCCGGGTCCCCGATCGGATGCCCGGAGCGTATTCCCGCCGTCCAACAAACTCAGGACGGCGCCGCCCGGGCCCGCGTGCGCGATGTTGGAGACGATCTCACGGATGGCGATGCTCGGAAGGCGCCCACCCGCGGCACGCACGAGTCGTTCCACGAGTTCACCGGCTTCGAGAAGAGCCGCGGCCGTGTTCTCAGCGGAGATGGGATAGACCTCGGGCGGGGTACGGTCGTTGGAATAGTGGGCCACGAGGAGGCTCGGCGGGAGGGGCCGCTCGTCCGGTACCCACCCATCTCCAGATTCGGTCTGCGCAGACAGGCTCGGAGCCTCGCCTGAGGGCGGGTTTTCTGAGTCTTGTGGCTGACGGTCCTGATCCACTGATGCCCACCTCACCTCGGGCCGGGGGAGTGCTTCCAGAAATGGGCGCCAATTGTAGCGTCTGCTGTCACGTCTTTCCACAGGTCCGGCCACGGACCAACGGCGTTCTACGGCCCAGAGAGAGTCAAGCCGGCTGGCTTCGCATATTGATTTCCCGCGCGGAGAGAGTCGTTATGCAGGGACTTCGTGGAGTTATCAACATATTGGTACACATCTGTTGACAAGGTGTGACCGTGTGAAATAGAAGTGTCGGTCTGAGCGGGCTTTCTGGGGAATGTGGGGATAGGGTATTCCGTGAAGGCGGTCAGAAACGGCGGTGCGCGAACACGTGAACAAGGGGCGGCGCACCTTCGAACGTGTCCTGCGGCGCCAAAGAACCCGCCCCGCGCAGGCTTGCGACCGTCGCGCCCGAGGACAAAAGAGAAACAGCGGAATTTGCGCATAGGAAAGGGGCGAGATTTGGTTGGGGGAGGTACCCCGGTCCTCTGAGGGCGGGTGCACTCGAGCGGTCTTCCACATGGAGTTGATGTTGGCCGCATGGGTCCGTGGCAGTTGTCCACATGAGCACACAGTCTCAGCCGGTCTGCAGAGACGCTCACAGAGTACACTCCTCCGGAGCGGGAGGTGATTGACTGCCCAGGACTCTACTTGTATACTTCCCGCCCTTTGAGGGAACGCGAGCCCAGGCTCGCTGCGATAGGGAATAGGAAGGACAGGGGTCACGTGAAGCGGACGTACCAGCCGAACAAGCGGAAGCGGAAGAAAACCCACGGGTTCCGCAAGCGCATGAGCACCAAAGCGGGCCGAGCGGTCCTCAAGCGTCGCAGAGAGAAAGGGCGGAAGCGTCTCACTCCCTGATTTGCGATGATCCGTCGCCGCAGTCGGCTGTCGAAGTCGCAGGACTTCGACCGCGTCTACAGGGCGGGCCGCTCCGTTGCGAACCGCTACCTGGTTCTCTATTATTTTCAGAGGCCCGGGGAGAGTGCGGTCTCGGAGGCTGGTAGCATCTCCCGGGTGGGATTCTCGGTGTCGAAGCGGCTTGGGCCGGCCGTGCAGCGGAACCGGCTCAAGCGGGCGCTCCGCGAAGCCTATCGTTTGAACGAGCACCGGGTCAAAACCGATCTGGATTTCGTCCTCATCGCGCGCGCACCGCTGGCTGATTTGCTTGAGGAACGTGGATTGAGGGCGGTCGAAGAGAAGCTTACCGAGGTCTTTCAGAAGGCCTCGTTACTGGCTCCAGGAGAGGAGCGAAGATCGACCCAATGAGATCCATGGTCGTGCTGCCCATCAAGGCGTACCAGCGCGTGATCTCTCCTGCGCTGCCGCGATCATGCAAGTACTATCCTTCGTGCTCTCAGTACGCTGTCGATGCGGTGACCACCCATGGGATCCTCCGGGGGTTTGTCCTCGCTGCCTGGAGGGTCATGCGCTGCAATCCGCTCAGCAACGGCGGCTTCGATCCGGTGGCCCACCAGCGGCTGTTCCAACGGGATCGTCCCGCTGTTCCGGTTACTGGACCGGAGGAGGCTGTTGATTCATGAGTACCATCCTCGATCCGCTCATCCAGATACTCCTGGGCATTCTCACCTACGTCCACGACAACATCGGCCTCAACTGGGGCTGGTCGATCGTGGTGCTCACCGTCATCGTCCGGGTGATCCTCATCCCGCTCACCTGGAAGCAGTTCAAGAGCATGAGGGCCATGCAGACGCTCCAGCCCCAGATGAAGGCCCTTCAGGAGAAGTACAAGGGCGACAGGCAGGCTCTGAACCAGAAGATGATGGAGTTCTACAAGGAGAACTCCGTCAATCCGATGGGATCCTGCCTACCCCTGCTGCTCCAGATGCCCGTGTTCTTCGCCCTCTTCTATATGCTGCAGGCCGAGACCAAGGCCGGCGGGCATTTCCTGGTGGACAACCAGTGGCTCTGGATGCGGGACTGGGGGCAGGAGGCCGGGAGTTGGGTGGCTCGCAACATCACGGAGTTCGACCTGCCGTTGCTCCTGCTCTACGTAGCCAGCCAGTTTGTCAGCTCGCTTATGATGGTTTCCAAGGATTCGGCCCAGCGTGCCATGATGCTCGGCATGCCCGTGGCCATCGGCGTCATCATGTTCATGGGCAAGTGGCCGGCAGGACTCTTCATCTACTGGTTCACCTCGAACCTGTGGACGATCGCGCAGCAGCTCATCATCACCAAGACTGTACCGGTGCCAGAACCGGCACCCGTTGTGAGTGGAGGCGGCAGTGGCGGATCCGGGAAACGAAAGAAGGAAAAGCAGCAAGCCAAGGGCGGCAAGCGCTAACGGCCGCACCGTCGAGATCGCGGTCGCGAGAGCCCTTGCGGAACTCGACTACGCCCCCGGGGAGCTCACGGAGGACCAGTACTCGGTAACGGTCACGTCGCAGCCTGAGGACGGTTTCCTCGGAGTGGGAGGGACCGACGCCCAGGTGGAGGTCCGTTTGCTGTTCGATGGGGACTCAGCCGATTACGATGGCCCGATCGCCGGCGAGAACGGCACGGATGACGACTCGGGCATGGACCCAGACACGGACGAGGGGGAAGGCGCCGAGTCGGGTGGCGTGTTCGACGACGATTCCGACGTTCCCGCGGCGGGCTCGGCCCGCCTCAGGGAGTTCCTCTCTATCGTGCTCGGAAGTCTGGGTGTGGAGGCGACCGTGAGGTTGGTGGAGGAAGTGGACGTCCTGAGAGCCGACATCACGGGCGACGATCTTGGCGTGTTCATCGGACGACGGGGGCAGACGATCGACGCCGTTGAATACCTCGCGAGCCTGGCGCTGTATCCTCATCCCGAGAGCCGCAAGCGTGTGGAGATCGACGCTGAAGGCTACAAGCAACGCCGTCGGGAGAACATCGAACGGGTCGCGATCCGGAAGGCCCAAGAGGCGACACGGCGCGGTCAACCGGTCGAGTTGGAGGCCATGACTCCTGCAGAGCGGAAGATAGTCCACCTCGCACTCAAGGATAGGCGAGACGTGGTCACCGAGAGCCGAGGTCGTGAGCCGAATAGGGCTGTGGTGATTCTGCCGACACGCTGAGTCGCGCGAGAAGACGCTTCCCACTTTATATTTGGAAGTATATATGGCATCATACCTCGCCCGCGGCGCGGTCGCACGGATGTGAATCGGGTCGGTGGACGGCGCCAGTCCGGATCGAGGGCCCCATGCAATCATCTTCTGCTGCATCCATGAATCTCTCTGCCGGCTCAGTTCTTGGGGCCGATGCCCGCCCGTCCCTTGACACCATCGTCGCGGTGTCCACTCCCACGGGCTCAGGAGCGATCGGCATCGTGCGCATGAGCGGTCACGCGGCTCTGGCTCTAGGCGGATGCGCGTTCCGCCCCGCCCGCGGGTCTGCCTTCGGCGAGAATGATGAGAACAGGCTGCGCTATGGCCATGTGGTGGATCCGGAGACGGGCGTGGTGTTGGATGAAGTGCTGGCGGTGGGGATGTTGGGCCCCTCCACCTATACACGGGAAGACGTCGTCGAGGTTCATTGTCACGGCGGCCCGGCGGCCCAGCGCGCCGTCTTGCAGCTTCTGATGCGTCTGGGTGCACGCGCGGCGGAACCGGGCGAGTTCACGCAGCGCGCTTTCCTGAACGGGCGAATCGACCTGACGCAGGCTGAAGGGGTTGCAGGCATCGTGCGGGCACGCACGGCGAGCGCGCTTCGGGCCGGAGTCCGACAATTGTCGGGTGGGCTCTCGGATCGCCTGCGGGCCCTTAGGGGCGACCTCGTCGGGGTTCTGGCTCAGATCGAGGCCGGTATCGATTTCACCGAGGAGGACTTGGAGGAACTCGATCGGGACACGCTGGGGCGGGACCTCACGAGGGTCGGCGACCAGATCACCGCCCTTCTCGGAACCGCCTTCCTCGGGCGAGCCCTCGAGCAGGGCGTTCGGACGGCGATCGTGGGCCGCCCCAACGTGGGGAAGAGTTCCCTGCTGAACGCCCTGCTCATGCGCGAGAGGGCCATCGTCTCCGACGTGCCGGGGACGACCCGCGACACGGTAGAGGATCTCGTGGAGATAGCCGGAATCCCTCTCCACCTCGTGGATACGGCCGGGCTGAGGGCAAGCGCCGACGCCGTGGAACTCTTGGGGATCGAACGCTCGCGCGAGGCGCTGCGCGAGGCGGATCTCGTGCTCGCCGTGTTCGAGCTGCCGATCGTTCCCGGTGAGGAGGAGGACGGGCAGATCCTGGCGGAGTTGGATCCGCGGCACACGATACTGGTGGCCAACAAGAGAGACACCGTCGAAGCGAGTCCAGGCGACGAGACGGAGTGGGAGGAGTACGCGCGCTCCGCGATGGCGGAGATACTTTCGGAAGGACCGAACACGGCGTGGCGGGTGTGCGCCGTGTCCGCGCGCTCTGGGGACGGCATCAGTACTCTCCGGGACCTGATCGAAGTCACGGTGGTCGGCGCGGGTGGCGTTGACCTTGACGAGCCGCTGCTGGCGACCGAGCGACAAAGGAATCTGACGGCTGTGGCCGCCGCCGCCGTGACGGCGGCCCGGACAGGTTTGCGGGAGGGGGTTGCGGAAGAACTCGTGGCTGAGGACGTGCGCGACGCGGTAAGGGCCTTGGGCACCATCACCGGAGAGGAACTCGTCCCAGACTTGATCGACGAGATCTTTCGGCGGTTCTGCATTGGGAAATAGCGACGCAGGCACAAGTCGGGGCCGACCATCGGTCGCAGTTGTGGGCGCGGGCGTCTCCGGTTGCGCCGCGGCGCTCGCCCTTGCGCGTGTGGGCGTCCACGTGGTGCTCCTCAACAGTGCCCTGGATTCTCTGGGTTTGCCGGGCTATGGGCCGGTCGTGGACTACTCGCGGTTTGTCGGGCCCGAGGGGGTTGACGAGGGCTCCCGCGGCCCTGGGTTCGCCCACATGCTCCGGACCGTCGCACCTGGCGTTGCGGGGGCGTGGCTCGCGCACGCGTGGGATTGCGAAGGGGGCGCGACGATGGCCCTGGTAGATAGACGCGCGGTCTCTCTGGCGGTCAAGTGGAGAATCGAGAACGAACCTTTGATCGACATCAGACAGGGGATCGTCACCGGCATCGAAGAGCCACACCCGGGGGCGTCCAAGGGCCGTGGTGTCGGGGCGCTGGGACTCACAACCGCCTTCGGGGAACAGGTCGTGGCGGACGCGGTTGTCGTCGCCGTGGGCCTCGCTTTCGGGGGGCGCGTGCGCGTCGGCGCCCAAGAGTCGACCGGCGGTCGACTGGGGGAAACGGGGGCGGAGGAGCTTCTGGAGTGTCTCCGTCGCCGGAACGTGTCCTTCGACCAGGTGGGTGTCGGCGTGGGGTCGAGCTTCAGCGTGCCCGCGGAACGGGACTCCGGTCGGCGGGGCCGAGCGTCGCAGCGGCCGAGATTCCCCGATCTGAGCGGCCTCGGCCTGAGTCAGGTGGAGTTCGTGCCTACGGAGGACGGGCGGAGCGATGAGCAAGACGGCCGGACGGAGCGGTCAATGCTCGTGCCGCCGCCGAGCCCGTACGACGACAGTCGAGCCGGTCTGGTCGCATTGGCGTGGACGAGCGGCCGGCCGCTCGCGGCCGTCCGCGCGGCGGATCTCGCGCTCGTGCCGGATGGCGTCGCCACGGGTGAATGGTACGCGCCTTCCGGGGTGGGCCGCGAGGTGCCGGTCGACCTCGTTCTCGGGTCGGAGGTCGGTGAGACTCGACCTGCCTACCGAGTGTCGGGGTTTGTGGCTACCGAGGGTGAGGGCGAGCTCTTGCCTGGGGTGTGGGTGATCGGCCGGGCTGCGGGCGCCCGGGGATACATGGAGAGTCTCGCCAGTGGGTGGCGGATAGGCCGCCGTCTGGCGACTCGGCTGGGAGTGGAGTCATCGTGAGGACAGGTTCGGAGGGGCGATACGAGGTTGTCGTGGTCGGTGCGGGCCACGCCGGGTGTGAAGCGGCCCTTGCGTCCGCGCGGATGGGGAGACGGACGGCGCTCGTGACGCTCAACATCGACAAGATCGCCCTGATGCCGTGTAATCCGGCGGTAGGCGGCGTGGGTAAAGGTCAGCTGACGCGAGAGGTGGATGCTCTCGGAGGTGAGCAGGCTCGGGTTACCGATCGCGCTTTCGTTCAGATAAAGATGTTGAACACGTCGAAGGGGCCTGCGGTGAGGGCTCTGAGGGCTCAGGCGGACAAACGTCTCTACGAGGATTGGATGAAGGCGGCGCTGTTCGCGACGCAGGGCTTGGACGTGATCCAGGGCGAAGCGGCGGAACTCCTTGTTTCACGTGAAACAACGCGTGGGATCGTGCTGGCCGACGGTCGCACCCTTCATGCCGACGCGGTTGTGCTGGCCACGGGTACCTTCCTTCGTGGAAGAGTAGTCGTGGGTCAAGAGACCTATGCCGCAGGCAGAGTCGGGGAACTGCCGGCCACGTTCCTGTCTGCAAGTCTCGAGCGAGCGGGAGTGACGTTGGCTCGGTTCCAATCAGCCACTCCCCCCCGGGTCGATGGGCGCACGATCGATCGCGACGCCATGCTTGCGCAGGAGGGGGACGGCGGGAGGCTTGCCTTCTCCCACTGGGAAGAGCCCCGGCCCCGCACTCAGCTGCCCTGTTATCTCACGCACACAACCGAACGCGTGCACGAGGTGGTGTCCCAGCACCTCGACCTCAGCCCGATCCGGACCGGGTCGGTCAGCGGGCGGGGCCCGCGTTACTGTCCCTCCATCGATCGCAAGGTGATCAATTTCCCCGACCGCGATCGTCACCCCGTCTTCGTGGAGCCGGAAGGGGCGCGCACGCATGAGATGTACCTGCAGGGGCTTACCACCAGTCTCCCCGTCTTTGTGCAGGAGAAGATCATTCAGGCGACCCCGGGGTTGGAGCGTGCCAGGCTGATACGCCCCGGGTATGCCGTGGAATACGACTACATCGTTCCTCAGGGGCTCTCGCTTGCGCTCGAATCCAAGGTGGTCCGCGGGTTGTTCTCGGGAGGGCAGATCAACGGCACGTCGGGGTACGAGGAGGCAGCGGCGCAGGGACTCATGGCAGGCATCAACGCAGCCCGCTACGCGCGGGACGAGGAGCCTCTGATCCTCGGTCGAGACCAGGCGTACATTGGCGTTCTGATAGACGATCTGGTCACAAAGGGCGTCGATGAACCCTATCGCATGTTCACGTCTCGCGCCGAGTACCGGCTGCTCCTGCGGCACGACAACGCGTCTGAGCGCCTGAGCGCTGTCGGGCATTCCCTTGGTCTCATAAGTGACGAGCAGAAGGCCCAGGTGGAGCTGGAGACCTCAATGGTTGAGAGAGCCGGCTCGATGCTCGAGTCGGTGCGTGTGCGAGGGAGCGGGCGTGTGGACGCCCTGCTTGCCGAGCTCGGCACGACTCCGCTCGCTGGATCTCAGACGGCGGCTCAGCTGCTCCGGCGACCTCAGGTATCGTTCGGAGACGTTGTCGCCATGATCGGGGGAGCGGAAGCCGAGTGGTTGGCCGCCCTCCCCCCCCAGGTGGTGGAGCAGGTCGCCGTTCGGGCGCAGTACGACGGGTACATCCAGCGCCAACTCGCGGAGATCGCGCGGCATCGGGCTACTGAAGACACGCTCATCCCTTCAGATCTCTCCTTCGTTGCACTCGAAGGCATCACTGTCGAAGCCAAGGACAAGCTGACCAGGATCCGGCCTATGACACTCGGCCAAGCCTCCAGGATCGCAGGCGTATCTCCTGCCGACATCTCCGTTCTCATGCTGTATCTCCATCGTGCGCGGGTAGAGGGCGCAGCTGCCGACCACGGTACACACGTCGGTGAGGCGGCCACCGGGTGACCGTGCCTGTCGAGGCCCCGTCTCCCCTCGGCGCCTCCGCTGGGCGGAAGGCAGGAGGAATCGTCTCCGCGGACTTCACCCAAGGGTCCCCATGCTGCTGACAGAGAAGGCCCGATACTCTGAGCACGGTCTTGGGCCGGAGGAAATGGCGGCCCTCGCTATCTATGGAGATCTGCTGCTTGCCTCGCGCACGAACGTGACCGCCGTTCGAGATCCTCACGGTGTTGAAACCGTCCATTTCCTGGACTCCCTTTCGTTTCTCGACGTGCCTGAGATTCGGCGCGCGCGCACTCTCGTGGACGTGGGGTCCGGCGGGGGGCTTCCCGCGGTGGTGCTCGCCATCGCTCTTCCTGAAGTCGCGGTGACGGCCGTGGATTCGGTGGGCAAGAAGTGCGCCTTCGTCGAAGAAGTCCGGGACTCCCTGGGTCTCGCGAACCTCGAGGTGATGTGTACTCGGGCGGAAGACGCCGGTCGCTCTCGCTTACGCGAGGTCTTCGACGTCGCGGTGGCCCGAGCCGTCGCCGCGCTTCCAGTGCTCTCAGAGCTCGCGTTGCCTTTGATCCGTCCTGGGGGTACATTCGTGGCCGCGAAAGGCGCCCTCTCGGACCAAGAGCGTATGGAGGGTGAGATCGCCCTGGGTATACTGGGGAGCGATCAACACCGGCTCGTCCGCGCCCGCTCCTTCGAGGGTGCGGAGAACCGCTGGTTGTTCGTCGCCACTAAGGAGCGCGCGACCCCGGAGATGTATCCGCGTCGGCCCGGAGTGCCGGTGAAGCGCCCTCTTGGAGCGACTGGGTGAACGCCGGCGGGCGGGATTCGGGGCACTGCGACATGGGAGCACGGTTCGTCATGCACGCTGATGCAGAGGCAGTACGTGGAGGGGTCCGTTGATCTACGCGGTAGCGAACCAGAAGGGCGGAGTCGGCAAGACCACCACTGCCATCAATCTGGCGGCGACTCTGGCGCAAGCCGGCGAGCGCGTTCTTCTCGTAGACATGGATCCCCAGGGCAACGCTACGACGGGGTTGGGGGTGCGTCTCGAGGAGGGCCACCCATCCATGTTCGAGGTGTTACTGGGTGAGGTGCCGGTGGAGTCTATTCTTGTACCCACACCCGTACCCGGGTTGCTGCTGGCCCCCTCGTCGAGCGACATGGCGGGCACGAGCGTCGTGTTGCCGGGGCTGGATCGCCGGGAGTACCGTCTCCGCGACGCACTGCGCTCGCCCGTATCGGACGAGGGCGGTTTCACCTATGTCTTCGTGGATTGCCCTCCGTCCCTCGGGTTGCTCACCGTCAACGCTCTGGTGGCGGCCGACGAGGTCGTCGTGCCCGTCCAAGCCGAGTACTATGCGCTCGAAGGGCTGGCTCAGCTCCTCGAGACCGTCGACGCGCTTCGCTCCCGTCTCAACCCTGGTCTTCGGGTGGCCGGCCTGGTCTTGACCATGGCCGACGTCCGGACGAACCTGGCGAGAGAGGTGGAGAAGGAGCTTCGTGCGCACTTCCCCGCGCTCACTTACCATACTGTCGTCCCCCGAAATATCCGACTGGCCGAGGCGCCTGGGTTCGGACTGCCGATCTCTCTACTTGACCCGCACTGCGCCGGGTCCGACGCCTATTTCGACCTGGCAAAGGAGGTGGTTGAGCGTGCCCAATAGGAAGAAGGGTGGGCTCGGCCGCGGCCTCGCTGAGCTCCTGGGTGAAACCCCGGCCTCGCCGCAGGTCGACAGGGATGCGAAGACGGGCGCGACCGAGCTGCCGATAACGGCGATCCGTCCCAACCCGCGGCAACCGCGTCGAGACATGGAGCAGGGTCCCCTCCAGGAACTCGCTCGGTCGATAGAGAGCGTGGGTCTCATCCAGCCGGTCATCGTGCGCGCCTCAGGCGGCTCGTACGAACTGATCGCGGGCGAGCGTCGCTGGAGGGCTGCGCAGATGGCCGGATACACGGTGATACCGGCTATTGTTCGGGAAGCTTCGGACAGAGAGAGTCTGGAGCTGGCCCTGGTTGAGAACGTTGTGCGGCAAGACCTCAACGCTATGGATGAGGCGTTCGCCCTGCAGGTACTCCTTGAGGATCTCGGAGTCACACAGGAGACGTTGGCGGCACAGGTGGGCAAGAGCCGATCGGCCATCGCGAACAAGATCCGGTTGCTGGAGCTGGCCGGTCCAGTACAGGAGATGCTGGTGGAAGGGATCCTCTCCGAGGGGCACGGACGCGCCCTTCTCGGTCTACGATCCCGGGGTGATCAGGTACGTGTGGCCCGCAAAGCGGCCGCGAAGGGGATGTCGGTGCGGGCGGTCGAGGCTGAGGTGCGTCGCATGACCGAAGGAGAGGTCCGCTCGGAGCGGCCTGCCGCTCGCGATCGCGGCGAGATACCCGAAAACCTGCTCGATTCGGTGCGCGATGGCTTCTATGGGAGGCTCGCGGTCATCCCCCGGGTCCGTCTTGGGCGCTCGGGCGGGGTCGTCGAGATACCGTTCAAAGATGCGGACGGTCTGCGGGAGCTCGTGGAGCGCCTTCGCGACGACCGACCCAACGACTGACCGTTCCGCTGACCCCCGCCGGGAGGACCCAGTCGGGGATGGGTGGCTGCGGCCAGGAACCCCTGTCCCCGTGCCGCCGTCATAGGATGGCATTCGATCACGAAGCCGGACGTCGCGCCGCCCGCGCTCGGACGGGACCACCTCAGGAGGGAGACTCATGGCAAACTTTATACATATGAAGTATTGGAAGGACCGCGCGGCGCTCATTGTTGTGGCGACCGCGGCGCTTGCTGCGCTCGCCGTGACCGGGTGCGCGGCCGGGGAGGTCACTCCGACCGCTGCCGGAGGCGACGGAACCGTCCAGCCGATAGACACGGTCACCGTGAGCGGGCAGGGCATGGTGAAGGCCGGTCCGGACGAAGCGGTGTTGACCGTGATGGTGGAAAACGACGCGCCGGACGCCGCGCAGGCGCTCGACGCCAACTCGAAGCGGATGACGGCGGTCCTCGAGCGTCTGAAGGCCGAGGGGCTGGACGAGTCGGTGCTTGAGACGGCGAATGTCGCCGTGTACCCGAACCGTGTGTATAACCCGGACACGGGCCAGGAGACTCTGGAATCGTATCGCGCCCAGAACTCTATCCGGGTAACGCTCGCCGACCTGAGCAAGGTCGGTGGGATCTTTGCGGCGGCCACGGAAGCGGGAGCCAACAACGTCATGGGTCCCGAATGGCGCCTGAATGACGACACCGCGGCAGTGGGCCAGGCACTCGACGAGGCCTTCTCCAAAGCGCGGGCCAAGGCGGAAGCCCTCGCAACCGCGGCGGGGCTCAAGCTGGGCGATCTCGTGCTCATGCAGGAGAGTGGATCCACGATGCCTCCCGTGATGTACGAGGAGGCGAAGAGGGCGGAGGCTTTCGACGCAACCATGGCCGTCCCCATCAACCCGCTCGACCTGGAGATCAACGCGTCTGTCACCTTGACCTACCGGTTGGCTAAGTAGTCCGGTAGGGTGGCCACTCCGAGTTGCGGTCCGCGGCTCGGAGTGTTTGTCCCGCGCTTGCGCACTCGACGGCATCCGCGCGGGCTCAGTGCTCGCGCGGCGTCATGCTGCTATGATGAGATCGTGGACCTCAGTATCGAGAAGATGCCCGTTGACGGAGGGTGGCGGCTTCGGATGGTCGTTTCCATCGACCGCCGAGAGACCAACGACCTGTTCCTCGCGGGCGACGCGCTTGTCTCCTGGCCCACGGAGGGCATGCGCAGCACCGGTTCGGTTCCGATCGAGAGGAGCAGCATGTTCCTCTCGGAGATCGTGGCGCGCCCGGATGGGCTCCAATTGGTCTACGACAGCGAGGAATCCGCCGCCCGGACGGCGAAGATACTCGAGTATCAAGTCCGTACCGCGCTTGAGAGGTGAATGCATGGTGACCGATCGCGATCCCATCGACGAGCTGATCAGCAGCTACCTCGACATCAAGGGGGTTGTCGCGGCAGTGCTTGTCTCCGACCAGGGACTCGTGATCAACGGAGCACAGAACGGGCCCATCGACGTGGACACCATCTCCGCGCTCGTGGTCGATACGGTGACGTCCGCCCAGCGTTTTGGTGTGGAGGCGGCGGTGGGTAAGGTGGACACTCTCACCATGGAATTCGAGAAGCTCTCGCTGTTCCTCGCCCCCTTCGACGCGGAACTCATGCTGGCCCTCGTCGGGGCACCGGGTACATTCAGTCAAACCGGCGGTCTGCCGACCTCCTAGGAGGTCGTTTCGAAGGAGGCCTTGGTCGCTTTGGGGTGGCCTCGGTGGAGGGCTACTCTATCGAGGCCAGCAGCTCGCCGGTCTCGTAGTCGAGCAGGGCCACGACGTCACCTTCGCCGGCCTGCGGGTCCCCAGGGTCCATGCCCCATACTTCCCAGACGAATGTTCCGGGAGAAGCGATGTACAGCGTCTGCCCGCCCCTCGTGAGGTACTCGTAGGGATCCGAGTCAGCGAGGAAGAGCAGCTCGACCATGTTGGGCTTCAGCTCGCTGTCGGCGAACAGATCCTTGGCGCGGGCAAGGGCCTCGCCCGAGGTATTCAGGGCGGACGAGGGACTCACCGTGGCGGCCGCGACGACGAAGCGGTAGGCACGGATGGGATTGGCCAGGTACTGCCCATCCTGGGTGGGCGACGTGTAGCGCTCGGCCACGGGCAGCGGGAGCACGAGGACCAGCGCGACTACGATGATCAGGATGACTGTCCAGCGACGATTCATGCGTGCCGCCTGCCCTCTACCGTGGATGCACCTCACCCCGGGGCCGTGATTCCCGGCCGCGGGGGTACCAGAGTATCAAAGTTCCGGAGACGTCAACGATCGGAGTCGGGGGGAGGATCGATCTGATCCTCGACGGCAATGCGAGAGTCGGGGACCATATCGAGAGCGGCCGCCGCGCGGTCCGCCTCCTGTATCTCCCAGTCCGATAGGTCCAAAGGGGAGAGCCTATCTTTCCGGAGTCTGACCTTGGTGGTGGCCCACACGCCGAGTGCGATGAGTGCCAGCATGCCGAAGACCGTCGTTCCCACGGTTTGCAGGCCCACCAGGGAGAAGATCCCGTACTCGTCGGCGGCATAGGCGAGCCAGTCATCGTTCAGTTCGAGGTCGGAGCGGCCGTATGTGTCGAGGAGGGCCTGGCCGAACGTGCGGGAATGGCTGAAGCGGGACACTAGATCCCAGAGCGCCTCGTCTCCGTATTCGTCTACGAGGAACTGGATGATCGCAAGGCCTTCGATAGTGGCGAGATGACGATTGGGCCCGGCGAGGGCGTCGACACGGTCCAACTCCTGGATAGACAGTAGTTCGCCCGACGCGTGTGTGTAGAAGATCTCCAAGCGGTGACCGTCGGAGCCGGACACGTATTGCGCAAAGCCTTCGTTGAACCAATCCGGGATAGAGAGGCCGGGGCGGACGTTCTTGCCGAGCATGATGTGCGCTAGCTCGTGCGTCACGACCTCTTGGTCGAGATCGGCTCCGCGTAGGTAGATGCGGTTCCCTCCGAAGGTGGCGAAGCCCCGCGTCATGGAGGCCGGCTGGATGCGCTCGTACTCCTCGAGATCCTCCACGACGACGATCACGACCGGTTCCCGCGGGATTGCGGGGAACCGGGGAGCCAGGGTGGTCCAAGCGTTCTCGGCGAGGGCCAAGGTCTGTTGAGCCGTCCTCTCCGTAGCTGAGTGGACGGTCAGATCATCCGCGAGAGCCGTAGCTCCTAGGGTTATCCCACTCGCTGCCTGAGTGTTCTGTGGAGTCGCGCGGGCTGGAGAGAACAAGGCGGCCGGAGTCAAAGCCAGAGACGTCGCGACCAGCGCTGCGATCGCCCATACCCGGAGGAGGCGTCTCAGTCGCATAGGTGGGTCCACATGATCGGGGTCAGCAGATCGAGATCGCGGGGAGCGATTCGGAGCATGTGCCGATCCGAACCGGCGCCGCAGAAGACGGTGTCGAGGTCGCGGAGCGAAGAATCGCCGTAGACCGCCAATCCGAGTGGCAGGCCCGCCGGCGCGACCGCGCCCACGGCGTACCCACTCGCCGACACCACCACGCCCCGACTCGCCAGCCTTACCACCGAGGCACCGACGACGTCGCTCAACCGAACGAACGACAGGTCCTTGTGTCCGGGAACGAGAGCGACCAGCGGCGACTCGTCGGCCACACACACCAGACTCTTGACGATGGCGGAAAGGGGCGCCCCGAGGTTGTCCGCCGCCTCCTGAGCCGTGCGCGCGTAGGACCCTACGTGTATGAGTTCATACGATATGCCCGCTGCCCGCAGGATAGTGGAGAGGGTTTTCTCATCTGAGCGTGGGGCTGTGCTGCTGTGCATGGTCAGAGTCTACCCGAACAAGAGCATGTCGACGCCCCAGCCTCGTTGGCCCTCGCCGTCAGCAGGTGCTGTAAGATGCTCCTCATGGGATCGAAGTCGGGCAGGATTCTCGTGCATACCGGGGACGGCAAGGGCAAGACGACGGCCGCCCTCGGCACCGCGTTCCGTGCGGCGGGTCACGGTCAGAACGTCGCGATCGTGCAGTTCCTGAAGGGGAAGTGGACGTACGGCGAGCTGGCCGCCATTCAGCGGTTCCCCAACATATTCCTGGCCCGGATGGGCACCGGTTTCACGTGGGAGAAGGAAGGATTGGACGAGGACCGTGCTCTCTCTCGCAGTGCTTGGGCCAAGTGTCAGGAGATCGCAGCCAGTGATGACTACGACCTCCTCGTGATGGATGAGCTCAACCTAGCGGTGGATTACGGGTTCGTGGAGGTGGGTGAGGTGCTTGATTTCCTGAAAGGGAAGCCCGAGCGTCTTTCGATCATCATCACGGGCCGCCGAGCGCGCCAGGAGATACTGGACGCGGCCGACACGGTCACGGAGATGCGGGCGGTCAAGCACGCGTTCCGTGGGGGACGGCGCGCACAAAAGGGGATCGAGTTCTGATGGCCGAGTCGCGCAAGACCACCGCGATCCCCAGACTGGACGCGGTGAAGTCACACCCGCACGTAGTCCAGTTCCTGGCGCATGCGGACAGCTACCTGGCGATGCTCGGATACACGGAGCACGGATCGAGACACGCGTCGCTCGTGGCCCACATCGCCTACAATGTGCTGGAACGGCTGGGTCTTCCGAGTGGGACGGCGGAGTTGGCCGCGGTGGCCGGCTACCTGCACGACCTCGGCAACTTCATCACGCGCGAGAGTCACGCTCAGTCGGCGGCCCTCCTGGCGTACCAGATACTGCGTGATCTGGACTACGGCCCCGAGGACTGCGCCACCGTCATGGGGGCTATCGGCAACCACGACGAGGAGCTTGGTAGGGTGATCGATCCCGTCTCGGCGGCGCTCATCCTCGCGGACAAGTCCGACGTGCACCGTAGTCGAGTGCGCGATCCCAGCACGGCGGACGTGGACATCCACGACCGCGTCAATTACGCGGCGGTACGGTCGTTCCTGAACGTGGACGCTGAGAAGAGGGAGATAACGCTCGAGTTGACGATCGATACGACGATATCCAACGTGATGGAGTACTTCGAGATATTCCTGTCTCGCATGCTCATGTGCAGACGGGCCGCCGAGTATCTGGGGTGCGCCTTCCAAATGGAGATCAACGACCAGAGGATCTTCTGAATCTGGACGACCGGGAGGAATCGATGGGCGTCCGCACAGTCCCTACCACACGAGCACGGGCCGTTCTCGAACGACTCGTCGAGTTGAACCGTATCAGTGGCGATCTTCGTACTGATGCGGCACCCTCGCCGGACGATGAGTCTGAGGTCGGTCTCGCGCTCACGCCGGTCCGCCGCCGCCGGCTGTACGAGGACGTGGTACAGCAGTTGCAGGGCCTCATCTCGTCGGGAAGGCTCGAAGCGGGCGACCAACTCCCCTCGGAGCGTGCGCTCGCCGACCAGCTTGCCGTGAGCCGCACGAGCGTTCGCGAGGCTCTGCGGATCCTGGAAGCGAGGGGGATGGTCGAGGCGAGACCCGGCCATGGCCTGTTCGTGCGCGGTCGGCGCACCGAGGAGATCGTGAGCATCCTGGCCGCGTACCTCGTGCGGGAACGCGAGAGCTTCCTCGAGGTGCTGGATGTGCGAGAGGCCCTCGAGCGCAAGGCGGCGGAGCGCGCCGCCGTCCTCGCTACGTCGAAGGATCTGGAGTCGATCAAGGCTGCGCTTGTGATGATGCAGGAGGAGGTGCTCGAGGGCCGGATGCCCATCGAGTCGGACACAGCCTTCCATCGAGCGCTGGGAGCAGCTTCGCGCAACGAGGTGCTCAGCCAGATCCTGGACACGGTGCTGGGCCTCATGTCCCAACGGCGGCGGGAGATCCTCAGCGAGGACTACGGCGGCATCCTCATGCTGCATCAGCACGTGAACATCTACCGCGCGATCAAGAACAGGGACTCCGCCGCCGCCGCCGATCTGACCTCCGCCCATCTGCGGGAACTCGGTAACATGTCGCGGCCTCGCTCGGGCTACCCAAGATCCTGAGCCGCCCGCGCGGAGGCGTCCTCCGCGAGCCATCCCAGATTCCTGTGCGCAGAAGGGGGCCGTGCGCATGAGGGGTCTGTGTGCATGAGGGGTTGACAGCCGTGTGTGTCGTATGACACACTGCCGGTCACTGGTCGGACCACTAGACTTCAAGACCGAAGGGGGTTCTTGGAGCCAGGAAGTCGGGGGTCCAGATCCAGGTGCGACGCGTCGTATTCCCCACGCGACCCTCGTAGACAGTTGAGGCAAGCCGGTCAAATCCCGGCGCGGTCCCGCCACTGTAGTCGTTCGGCCTGATCATCCGCCGGGCGAGAGCCAGAAAACTCGAAGGGGATCAGTTGGACCAGAGCTTCTCGAGGCAAGGAGCAGGTGACTTGCCCTGGGGAGCTTTTCTATTTCCGGCGGGGGTACGTCGGATCGGGGGTCGGCAGACGTAGCAGTTCGTAGGGACCATGTTCGAAGGGGTCGGTGGCGAGAGAGTTGACCCCGCTCATATCACGGAGCGAAGGAGAGGAGACTTTTGAGCGAGAACAAGATGCATACTGTGATCTTCCAACCGTCCGGTAGCCGGGGCAAGGTCGAGGAGGGCAAGTCCATCCTCCAGGCCAGTCGCGAGCTCGGGGTGGAGATCGAAGGTATCTGCGGCGAGAAACGTACCTGCGGCAAGTGCAAGGTGCGGATCGAGGAGGGCTTCTTCGAGCGCTACGGCGTCGAGTCGTCGACCGGTCACGTGTCCGATTGGCGTCCCGTGGAGGCCAAGTTCTTCAGCGACGAACGCAGAGAGCAGGGCTTCCGTCTCGCCTGTGTCGCCAAGATCCAGGGCGATCTCGTGGTTTTCGTGCCCGAAGAGGCGCGCGCCGGTGGTCAAGTGGTGCGCAAGGGTGTCACCGACCGCAAGATCAACGTGAACCCTTCCGTGAAGACCTACTACATCGAGATGATACCGCCCACGCTGCACGATCCGTTGGGCGACTACGAGCGCATCTGCGACGCTTTGAAGGCGCAGCACGGCCTCGAAGCCCCCATCTTGGACTACAAGGTCCTCGTTGGCATGCCGGACACCCTTCGCGCAGCAGGCTGGAAGGTCTCTGTGTCCATCTGGACCGGCGGCCCCGCTCCGGAGATCGTGCGGGTGGCTCCGGGCACGGTGGATCGCAGCATCGGTCTCGCCGTTGACGTGGGCACCACCAGCGTGGCTGCCTACCTGTGTGATCTCGCCACGGGCGAGGTGATCAACTACGATTCCATGATGAACCCGCAGGTGCCGTACGGCGAAGACGTCATGAGCCGCATCACGTACGCCATGTCGCACGACGACGGTATCCATAAGCTGCAGGATGCCATCATCGAGGGTGTGAACGTATTGGCCGCCAGGGTCGCCGAAGCCGTGGGCTTCACGCACGAGGACATCCTCGAGCTGGCCATCGTGTTCAACACAGCCATGCATCATTGCTTCCTCGGGATCTACCCCGAGCATCTGGGTCTTGCGCCCTACGCGCCCGCCCTGCACCACTCCATCAACATCAAGGCCCGCGATCTCGGCCTCAAGTTCGCTCCGGGCGCGAATGTGTTCGTCATGCCGAACGAAGCCGGTTTCGTGGGTGCGGACAACGTGGGTGTGTTGATCGCGGAAGAGCCGTACAACAAGCACGACCGCCAACTGATCATCGATATCGGCACGAACGGCGAGCTCATCATGGGCAACAGCGAGAAGCTGATCAGCTCCTCCTGCGCCACGGGTCCGGCCCTCGAGGGTGCGCACATCAAGTTCGGCATGCGCGCGGCCCCCGGCGCCATCGAGAAGATCTACATCAACCCGGAGACCAAGGAGCCTCGCTACAAGGTCATCGGGAAGGACGAATGGTCCGACGAGATGGATCCGGAGACCATCGGCACCAAGGGCATCTGCGGATCGGGCATCATCGACGGCGTCGCTGAGCTCTTCAAGGCGGGCATCATCGACAAGACGGGCAAGTTCAACAAGGAACAGAACCACCCGCGTGTGCGGAAAGGCGACGATGGCGACGAGTTCGTGCTCGCCTGGGCCAACGAGACCTCCATCGGGCGCGATGTGTCCATGACGATCAAAGATGTGCGGGCCGTGCAGCTTGCTAAGGGCGCCATGTACGCCGGGGCTAAGATCATGATGCAGAAGCTCGGCTACGAAACGCTCGATCGCGTCGTGTTGGCCGGTGCCTTCGGCTCCTTCATCGATCGTGAGGAGTCTCTGGTCATAGGCCTGTTCCCCGACGTGCCGGTCACCAAAGCGTACGCGGTGGGCAACGCGGCCGGTGACGGTGCTCGGATGGCGCTGCTGGACTCCAACAAGCGGGCCGAAGCCGACGAGTGGGCGCGGAAGGTGGAGTACATCGAGCTCTCCGTGGAGCCCGCTTTCGAGAAGGAGTTCATGTACGCGATGCACCTGCCGCATATGAAGGACTCGTTCCCGAACCTCAAGGAAGTCCTTACCGAAGAGGGCCTCGGCGACCTGATCAAGGGTTAGGGAGGAGACGCGCATGTTCGTTTTCGAGAAAGAACAGAAGGTATTCGATATCGGAGGAGTCAAAGTGGGCGGGCAGCCGGGTGAGAACCCGCCGCTCATCATCCCCTCTTTGTTCCAGAAAGGCGATCCTTGCATCGTCAGTCGGAGGGAGCGCACCTTCGACAAGCAGATGGCGGCGGATCAGATCAAACGCCTGGAGGAGCTGTGCGAGCTCACGGGCATCCCTGCCATCGTGGCCATGGTGGCCAACTCAGGCGACGAGATGAAGAACTACATCGACTTCTACGCCGAGACGACCACCATGCCGTTCGCCATCGACATGTGGAACCTCGAGCCTCGGATCGCCGCCACCACGTATGTGGCCGAGCAGGGTCTCATGGACCGTCTCCTCTACAACTCCGTGACCGTGTGGAGTCCGGACGTTCCGGCCGAAGTGGAGCAGATCAAAGAACTCGGTGTGAAGCACGTCGTGACCGTGGTCATGGATATGGTCGACCAGCTCCCCAGTGGTCGTATGTCCTCGCTCGCCGACATGATGTCCAAGCTGGAGGCCGGGAACTTCGACAGCATCATCGTCGATACCTCGGTGATGAACCTGCCCTCGACGGGCATCTGTGCCCTCTCCAACCGTCAGGTCAAGGAGACGTACGGCATCCCGGCCGGAGCGGCCTCCGCCAACGGCACCTACATGTGGCAGAAGTCCACGTGGAAGGACAACAAGGACACGTGGGGTGAGACTGCCTTCATCGGCCTCGACGCCGGTACGCACGCCGCCACGATCGCTCTCTGGGGCGACTTCATCTTCAGCGGGCCGATGTGGGGCAACGACCACGTCTTCCCGGCTGTGGCAGCGGCGCACGCCATGGTGAGCACCATGCGCTACGCTGAGACAGGCAAGCTGACCGACAACGAGAACACCCCGGTGTACAAGCTGTTCCCGGATTTCATCAAGACACTCAAGGGCGAGGCCTGATCGGGCCTTCGCGCTGGACCGTACCGAGATACTAAGGAAGGAGCAAGCAGCATGGCGATGACCTCAAAGGAACGAGTTCTGAACCTGATCACCGGGAAGCCGGTGGACCAGGTGCCGGCCTCCTCGGGCTTCGGCAACGTGGTAGTGGCCGGCCTCGAGAAGTACAACCTGCGCTTCGCGCACGTGCATCTGGACGCGCAGGAGATGGCCGACGCCGCCGCGGCGACGGTCGAGATCGTAGGTATCGAGTCCCCCATCGTACCGTTCGACATGGGCGTGCTGGCCGAGGCGCTCGGCGCCCGGCTGAACACGTACCCTCACTCCGAAGACCTCCTCTACCCCACCATGCGCGACAAGTTCGTGCAGACAGCGGACGACATCGTGCTGCCCGCGGACATGGCCAACGCCGGCCGGATCCCGCTGGTGGCTGAGGCCATCCAGATCCTTAAGAAGCGCTTCGGAGACGACTACCCCGTGGGCTCCTGGGTCCTCGGTCCGTTCACTCTGGCGAGCCAGGTGTGGGATCTGAACGACCTGCTGAAGTCGAGCGCCAAGGATCCCGCGAAAGTGGAGGCGATCCTCGCGAAGTTGACCGACGCCCTGATCCTCGAGGCTCAGGCCTACGTCGACGCCGGTGCGGACTTCATCACGCTCCGCGAGATGGGCGCCACCTCCGACGTGCTCTCTCCCCGCATGTTCAAGAAGACGGTGAAGCAGTGGTCTGAGAAGATCATCGCGGCGATCACCGTGCCCAAGGTCTACCATATCTGCGGCGGCACCGACATGATCGTCCAGGACATGGCCGACATCGGCGCCGACGCCGTCTCCGTGGATCAGAAGAACGACGTGGCGGCCACCCGCGAGAAACTCGGCGCGGAAGCAGTCATACTCGGCAACGTGCATCCGTACGATGTGTTCACGGCTGGTACGCCTGAGATGGTGCGGACGGAAGTGCAGAAGGCCATCGACGCCGGCGTCGACTCGGTGTGGCCCGGGTGCGATATCTGGCCCGCCACCGATGTCGATAATCTCAAGATCTGGGTGGAGATGGTTCAGGCCATGGAGCCCCGCCGCAAGGCGTAGGAGCCGCACGGCTCATTGGTCGGGGCCGGGAAGCCGGCCCCGACGGCAACCCGGACCTGAGGGGGCCGGGTGCTGAGGTGGAGGGTAGGCGGACTCCGGAGGGGCCGCCCAACAGTACAAGGAGGAACGAATGTCCGAGGAACGCAAAGCAGAACTCTTCAAGGAACTCCACGTAGCCGTAGTGGAATACGAGGAGGACCGGGTCGCCGTCGCCGCCCAGGCCGTGGTGGACGAAGGTATCGACGCCTACGAGGCCATCATGGACG